>Ga0335080_10000111_pt1 | contig 70353 bp, 68 predicted proteins | sample Lox_Sample_34_FD_206720 | JGI IMG/M metagenome (GOLD analysis project Ga0335080, IMG submission 206720) | Soil microbial communities from Loxahatchee National Wildlife Refuge, Florida, United States - Lox_Sample_3.4 | ecosystem: Environmental > Terrestrial > Soil > Wetlands | place: USA... | reverse complement strand
TAAGCACAATTGAACTAGGCCTTCTAGTCATAGGATCGCCCGGCTCCACCCACAGAACCCCACAAGCCGTTACCCCAGACGGCGGGAGCCGGGCGTTAGGCTTAAAAGAAAGCGGCAACCTCCCCCTTCCCCTGTCTTTGAGCACTCACCTTTCCAGTTCCCATCTTTTCAATTCTGATCTCCCAGCTCGGTCGTGCGTGTGTGCTGGGTGACACAGGCGTAGTTCGGTGCCCACGGAATCCACCTGACATCCTCTGTTAAGTTGCTGATTCTACGTGTCGTAAGATCTGGGCCTCCGTCTGCCTTCTGACATAGCGCTGGCTATTGCAAAAGGGGGCAGAGATGAACGGAGTTGCTCAGTGGGCCCAGAACACGGTAAGCAAGCAGTTCCTCACGGTACTCGCGCTGGCCGCGGCTATGCCCTGCTGGGCGCAGAGTCCTGTTCCGCCTGATGGAGACCAGCGGGATCGGGCGGTGCTGGTTAGCTTGGTCGATCGGAAGCTGGCGGTGATTGACAACGGCGTCGTTATCGCGACCTTCCAGGTTGCGGTGGGAGCCCGAGTGAGTCCGAGCCCGACGGGCGAGTTCAAGATCATCAGCCGCGTTTCCAATCCCACCTACTATCACCGCGGAACCGTGATTCCCACCGGAAAAGACAACCCTGTCGGGACTCGATGGGTGGGGCTCAACCTGAAGGGCTACGGCATTCATGGAACAAACGCTCCGAGATCGATCGGACGCGCGGCGTCGCACGGGTGCATACGGCTGCGCAATCGCGACATGGAACGACTGTTCACGATGCTGCAGATCGGCGACGCGGTTCGCATCCGCAGCGAACGTGACGAAGAGATCGCGCGGGTGTTCGGCGGACAGACTGAGCAAACGGTTGTCGCCGTCGCACAGAACGTGCCGCCGTCCGGCGGCCAACAGGAAGCGACACGGAACGTGGTTGGGCTGGGGAACTAAGCACCTAAGGAATCTCAGGAGGACGTTATGCAAATGGCAATCACACTCATGGCCGTAGTGGCGGGGATGGTTTTCTCACTCTCGGTGGCACTGCTGGCCGAAGAGCTGATTTTCGGGCAAGTGTTCCGGCTGTTCTTTGCCCGGCAGACGGTGGAAGTGAAATCGGGGCAGAAGCGCTAGGGCGCGTAACGGAGACCGCCAATGTTGACGTTGAAGTATGTGCTGATGACCGGTGGCCTCGGAATGATTTTCGTGGCTGTGGGTATTCTGGTTTATGACGCTTACGGACAGCTGCTGTACCGCAGGGCGCTGGCTACTCCGGGCGCGACGTTGCCGCCGATGCCGCAGTGGCGTTGGCGGACATCCCTGGCGTTTGGATTGCTTGCGTGGGGTCCGATTCTGCTAGCGTTCAGCCTCGTGTTGACAGCCAACACACTCGCGTGAATGACTCTGCATACTCCTGTTCGTTGAGAGCAGTGTTCAAACAGTACAGAGTACGGTGCCAGTGCAATGCGCAAACCGATTTATAATTCGGCCATCTCAAAGGCAGTCCCGAAATCGGTGAACCAGGTTTTCCGTCGAGCTTACGGCCTCCGCCTCGCATTGCTCCTTGCGATGTTGCTTTTGGCGATGGATGCATCTGCGGCAGACTGGAGCGCCGCCGAACAGCAACTAGCCAAAAAGATCGCCGCCGTCACCGGGCCGGGAACGATGGCCATGACGGTGCAGAATCGCTCGTCGCTCGGACGGCGCGACACCGACATTGTGCAGAACGGATTGCGAAGTGCGCTGGAACAGTCAGGCTTCCACTTCGTGAAGAGCGATCAAGCGGGAACTTCCGTCGTTCTTACACTCTCAGAAAACGAAACGGACTATGTGTGGGTGGCCGAGATTCACCAGGAAACCGGCGAGGCCTCTGTCGTGATGGTGTCAGTGCCGCGTCCCGTACGTCCACTGGGCGGCCACGACTCGATGCCGGCGACCCTGCGGAAAGTGGCTGTGTGGGCGCAGCAGGAGCCCATCCTTGATGTTGCGGTGCTGGAGGAAAATGGCGCACCGACGCACATCGCGATCCTTGGAGCGGAAAGCGTTTCTACCTATCGAATCCAGAACGCGAAGTGGCAGGCGGAACAAGTGCTGCCCATCAGCCACGCAACCCCGTGGCCGCTCGATCTGCGCGGTCGACTGATCATGGGACCCGATCACACGCTCGCGGCTTACTTGCCAGGTGTAGTCTGCCGCGTGGGCCTGAGCGCCGCGCCGCTAACAATGAGTTGTCGGGGCGGTGATGATCCGTGGCCGATCGTAGCAGGCTCGATGATGAACTCTTCGGCATTTCCGAGCGCGGGATCGGGCACAATGCCAGCCGCGGTTCCTTCCCTCGCGGGCTTTTTCGCTCCGACGCGCAACTACTTCACGGGTGTCTTGAGTCCCGCTGTGGGGAAGTTCAGCACCGTGGCGAAATTCTATTCCGCGGCATTTCTCCCGCGGGAGAAGTACGCCCTCTGGATGTTTGCTTCTGTGGATGGAAGAGTTCATCTGGTTGATGGCATGAACGATCAGCCTTCGGAGTTCGGCTGGGGCAGCGACATTGCGACGGTGCGGACGGCATGTGGAGCGGGTTGGCAGGTGCTCGCAGCACGATCCGGAAATCAGGCGGAGGATTCGGTGCGGGCATATGAGTTTCCCGATCGGGATCCGGTGGCCGTCAGCATGGAGGTCGATTTGCCGGGCGCGCTCTCGGCGCTGTGGACGGAATCAAGGGCCGACAGTGCGATCGCGATCGTGAGGAATCAAGAAACAGGAGACTATGAGGCTTTCCGGTTGGCGCTGGCTTGCAGTCAGTAGTGCCTTGTTGGGCGCGCTGATGCACGCCGAAACACGACCGCAGTACGGTGGCACGCTGCACGTGAGCACCCATGCCGCTCTAACGTCTCTTGATCCGGCGGACAGCAGCATCGCCGATTCCCCGGCACGCACGACGATCTCTAGTCTGGTGTTCGACACACTGGTGCGAATTGACGAGGCAGGGCAGATAAGACCAGGATTGGCCGAATCGTGGCAAGTCCTGAAAGCGAATCAACGCTGGCAGTTCCGCTTGCGACATGGCGTGAAGTTCCATGACGGGACGCCACTGACGGGCGAGATTGCAGCGGCTTCATTGCGGCTGGCAAATCCGACGTGGATCGTGAGGGTCGACGGTGAGTCGGTGATTATTGAATCGGAAGGGTCCGATCCTGAATTGCTGGCGGAGTTAACGCTGCCGCGAAACGTGATGGTGAAACGAGACGCGGAGAAGGTGAGCGGAACCGGGCCGTTTCACATTGTGGACTGGCAGCCGGGGAAAAAATTGACTCTAGCTGCGCAGGAGGATTGCTGGCGCGGACGTCCATTTCTCGACGGTATTGAGGTCGAAATCGGCAGAGCCTTCCGTGACCAGGCGACATCGCTCGAGACGGGCAAGTCCGATCTTGTGGAGATTGCACCGGAGCAGTCTCACCGCTTCTCGCCAGGCAAAGGCAAGCTGGTAAGTTCGGAGCCGCTGGAGCTTCTAGCGGTCGTGTTCGCGCGAGACACTTCCAGCCCCGAAGAAAAGGCACTGCGCGAGGCTTTGGGGCTGAGCGTGGACCGGGCGTCGATCCACAGCGTACTGCTGCAAGGAGCCGGTCAGCCGGCGGGCAGTTTGCTTCCGACCTGGATCAGCGGCTATGGGTTCGTGTTCCCGTCAAAGGCTGATTTGGGGAAAGCTCGCCAGCTTCGCGATGCGAATCACTCTATTCCGGTCTGGACGATTGGGTACGATGCCGGTGATCCGTTGGCTCGCCTAGTTTCTGAACGGGTTGCGTTGAATGCCCGGGATGCAGGGTTGTCCGTCGTACCAACCGGAGTCGGATCCACCGACATGCGATTGGCGCGAATTCCGCTGGCCTCCGCAGACGCGTGGCTTGCGCTGCAGGACCTTGCGGGCAGAACTGGACTGCCTCAACCAAAGAACAAAGGCGGTGCGGTCGAGGAGCTATTCTCGGCCGAGCAAACTGCGCTTGGCACCGAGCGAGTGATCCCACTGTTTCATTTACCAGCGTTCTATGCATCGAGTGCAAAGTTGAAGAGCTGGACGGTGAGGGCAGACGGCAGCTTGGACCTAGCACAGGCCTGGCTGGAGAGCGTGAGGCAATGAACTTCCGCCGCAAACTGCTGACGTTCTTCACGCTGACGGTCTTCTTTTCGGTCGCGGCCGTGGCCCTTCTGGTGCAGTGGGTCACCAGAAACGCCTTCGAGAAGACGGAAAGTCAGAGGACTGCGGTACTGGTGGCGCAGTTTCAGCGGGAATTCAATCGACGCGGTGATGAAGTCGCCAGACGTGTCGAAGCCATTTCAGCGTCAGACTCGGTCACGCGGATGGCAACATCTCTCAATGGGACGTCGTCGGACTTTGCCGAGTATTTCGATCTTGCCCGCACCGCAGCGGAAAGTCATCAACTCGACTTCCTGGAAATTCTGGATGGACGCGGAACTATCGTATCGTCCGCGCAATGGCCAGCGAAGTTTGGTTATCCGGAACCGGCTTTTGACAACGTTTCTACGTCACTTGACCAGGAACCGTTTCTCAAGCAGGAGGAACTGCAGGATTCGACCGCTCTGGGCCTATTCGCCGCGCGCGCGATTCGGGCAGGAGATCACTCTGCTTACGTTATTGGTGGACGGAGACTGGACCGGAATTTTTTGTCGGCACTCGACCTGCCAGAAGACATGCGGGCATTGCTCTACCAAAATCGGGGAGATCATTTCTCGCCCGATCTGCTCCTGGATCCCGCGGTCCCTGTCAATACGGCGGATGTGGTGCATCCTGCAGAGAAGATCGAGCCCTTAATTGAAGCGGTGCGCAAATACAACCAGGAGATCAGTGGCGTTGTGGACTGGTCTTCGGATCGGGCAGACGAAGAAGTATTTCACGCGATACCGCTGCGTGGGTTGGGGAAGGATCACCCGCTGTTGGGAATTCTGCTGATCGGGAATTCACGGCGGTCGTACGTGGAACTGAAACGGCGGATCCGAGATTCCGCGCTGCTGGCCGGCGGCGCAGGAATTGTCCTGGCGATTCTGCTGAGCAGTTGGGCTTCGGCACGGGTAACGCGTCCGGTCGTGCAACTAGCGCGGGCGTCGCAGGATGTGGCCTCTGGGAATTGGAATGCCAGCGTCGAAGTCGAGGGACACGACGAAGTCGCCCAGCTCGCCGAGTCATTCAATCGAATGACCGCGGAATTACTCGCTCAGAAAGAGCGACTCGTGCAAACGGAGCGCGTTGCGGCGTGGCGGGAACTGGCGCGCCGACTGGCGCACGAATTGAAGAATCCGCTGTTTCCACTGCAGCTGACAGTCGAGAATCTGATTCGCGCTCGAGAGCAGAGTCCGGAGGTGTTTGAGGAGATTTTCCGCGAGAGCTCTCGCACCTTGCTCGCAGAGATTTCGAATCTGAAGGGGATCATTGGACGCTTCAGTGAATTCTCGAAGATGCCGCAGCCTCAGTTACAGCGAGTGCAGGTCAACGAAGTGGTCGAAGCCGTCGCGCGGTTGTTTCAGGCCCAGTTCCAGGCGCAGGGCCGAGGTGCCATTCAATGCAGGATGGAACTGGACCCGCATCTTGAGCCGATTGCCGCGGATCCGGAATTGTTGCATCGGGCGTTGTCGAACCTCGTGCTCAATGCCATGGACGCCATGCCGAACGGCGGTTCTCTCACGCTGCGGACCCGTCGAGAGGACGGAAGAGCTATCGCGGAAGTTTCCGATACTGGCACTGGGCTAACGCGCGAAGAGTGCGAACGGATCTTTACTCCCTACTACACCAGTAAGCAGCACGGAACTGGTCTGGGATTGGCGATCGTGCAGTCGGTAGTCAGCGATCACGGGGGAAGAATCAGCGTCCAGAGTGAGCCGGGGAAAGGTACAACATTTGTGATCGAGCTGCCGAACAATGTTGAAGCGCTCCGGGCGGCCGCCTCCGCGAAAGCTGAGGAGAGTTCGGGAAAACTGCCGGTCTAGGAGGCGACGTTGCCACAGAAAGCACAATTGCTGATTGTCGATGATGAAGCCAATACCCTGGCATCGCTGTCGCGCGCCTTCCGACTCGCAGGCCATGATGCTACGGTGTGCGATAACGCTGCCCGAGCGCTCGAACTGGCGAAAGCCCAAGCCTTCGATCTGATTCTCTCGGACGTGGTCATGCCCGGTAAGGATGGACTGACTCTGCTGGAGGAATTGAAGCAGCAAGGTGTGACGTCGCCAGTGGTGATGATGTCGGGCCAGGCCCACATCGAAATGGCCGTGCGCGCGACCAAACTCGGTGCGCTGGATTTCCTGGAGAAGCCGATCTCGACGGACAAGCTGCTGCTGACGGTCGACAACGTTCTGAAGCTACAGCGGTTGGAGAGTGAGAATCAGCAACTCCGCCAGCAACTGGGCAAGCATGAAATTGTCTGGAAGGGTGAGGCAATGCGGCGCGTAATGGCGCAACTGGAGCGGGTTGCGGCCAGCGAATCGCGCGTGTGCATCCTCGGCGAGACGGGCACGGGTAAGGAATTGGTTGCGCGAACCATCCATGAAAAGAGTGCTCGTGCCCAGGCACCATTTGTCACTTTGAATTGCGCGGCCGTGCCCGCAGAACTGATCGAGTCGGAGTTGTTTGGGCACGAGAAAGGTTCGTTCACCGGGGCGTCAGGAAGACATGTCGGCAAGTTCGAACAGGCGGATCAGGGAACGATTTTCCTCGACGAGATCGGCGACATGCCGCTCAATATGCAGGCAAAACTCTTGCGCGTATTGGAAGAGGGCGAAGTGGAGCGGATCGGCGGAGACAAGCCGATTAAGGTCAATGTCCGCGTTCTGGTAGCGACACACCGCGATCTGGAGGCGCGGGTGCGCGAGGAAAAGTTCCGGCAGGATCTGTTTCACCGAATTTATGTCTTTCCTCTCTCCCTGCCTCCGTTGCGGGAGAGGCACGAGGATATCGCCGTTCTGGTGGCGCACTTTGCGGAGCAAGTGTGCGCACAGAACGGGTGGAAGGCAGTTCCGTTCACGTCCGAGGCGATGGAAGCGTTGCAGTCGCACTCCTGGCCGGGGAACGTCCGGGAATTGCGCAATATGGTGGAGCGGTTGATGTTGCTTGCGACCGAGGGTCATGTGGATTTGGCAACCGTGCAGATGGCGCTGCCCAAAGCCTCGGGAGGTGCGCACGGTGCGGCGGTCGTGACTGGGTCTGGTGCCTTGGCAGATCGCGTGCAATCTTTTGAACGCGACGTCATTCTCGCCGAGTTGAAGCGCAGTCACCATAACATGAGCATGGCAGCAAAATCGCTTGGCCTGGAACGCAGTCACCTGTATAAGAAGGCGGAGCAACTCGGAATCGATCTACGCGCCTTGCGCCGCGAGCAGGGGCCGTCAGACTAACTCAGGGTCAGCTCGGCAAGCTTGATCCCGGAGACCGCTTTGATCTTGCGAACCTGGATTCTTCTCTTCCTCTTCTGTTCTTCCTTCTCTCTCTCCGCGAGTGAACCGGCATCGCCCCCAACCTATGGAGTCCGCATGGTGCAGGCGTGGATTCCGATGAAGGACGGCGTGCGACTTGCCGCGACGCTCTACATGCCGGATGGAGCCAATCCTGGAGAGAGATTCCCTGCCCTCCTCGAATACCTGCCTTATCGAAAAGACGACGGAACGGCGGCCGGAGATTATCCGAAGCACACCTATTTCGCGAAGCGCGGCTACGTGAGCGTGCGAGTGGACATTCGCGGATTCGGAGCCAGTGAGGGCATTCCACCAGCACGGGAGTACTCAGAGCAGGAGCAGGTCGACGGAGAGCAGGTGATCGCATGGCTGGCGCATCAACCTTGGTCGAATGGCAATGTCGGCATGTTTGGAATCTCGTGGGGAGGATTCACTGCGTTGCAGATGGCGATGCGGCATGCACCAGGGCTGAAGGCAATCATCGCTGTCGACGCGACGGCAGAACTGTTTCATGACGACGTTCACTACATCGACGGCATGGCGCACATCGATGAATTTGAACTGAATATGGATCTGGCCGAAGGATGGGTGGGCGCGCCGGACTATCCGCTTGATGAAAAAGTGCTGGGCCCGCGCTTCGATTCTCCTCCATGGTCGCTGCTGTATCTGAAACATCAGCATGACGGGCCTTTCTGGCGGGAGCGAGTGCGTCCGCTCAGCGAGATTACGATTCCCAGCTTTCTGATCGGCGGATTGCAGGACGGATATCGCGACAACATTCCGGACATGTTGATGCAATCGAAGGCTCCGATTAAGGCGATCATCGGCCCATGGAATCACTCTTTTCCCAATGACGCTGATTTCGGACCTCGGGTCGAGTGGCGAGACCAGGCGGTGCGCTGGTTTGACTACTGGCTGAAGGGTCGCGATACCGGAGTGCGCGATGATCCGCGGTTGGTGGTTTACATGCAGTATTGGCATCCACCGGATCCGAACCTGGAGAGCGTCCCGGGAGAATGGCGGCGCGAGGATGTCTTGCCTCCCGTCAGCGCGAAAAATACGACTTTGTATTTTCAGGGCAATCACACGCTGTCGGACGCGAAGGCGAGCGCCGAAAAACATCAGCTGAAATATGTTCCGACAATCGGTGTGGAAGCCGGATTCTGGTGGGGAGAGTTGCTGAGCGATCCGCGTCCCGTGGATGCGTTCAGCCTCGTCTACGATTCTGCGCCGCTGGCAGAAGAGGTCGCGATTCTGGGGCGTCCTCACGTTTTTTTGCGAGCGTCCGCAACTGCACCTCTGGCGAACTGGTTCGCCCGGCTCTCGGACGTTGCGCCAGACGGGACCGTCACCCAGATCACTGGCGCAGGAATCAACGGTGCGCAGCGGGAGTCGATGAGTGAGCCACGCGATCTGGAACCGGGGAAGGTCTATCCGCTTGATATCGAGATGCACCTGACGTCGTGGGTGTTCCCTAAAGGTCACCGTATGCGCGTTGCGGTCTCGAACGCCCTCTGGCCAATGGTCCTGCCCACGCCGTATGCGATGACGACTTCACTGGAACTGGGTGGGAGCAACGGATCTCGCGTGGTGCTGCCCGTCGTTCCGGTGCACGGTGCGCCTGCACCGGAATTCCCGGCACCCGAACCAATCGAGCAACGTACCGATATCAAGAGTGAGGGATTTCCCTGGCCGGGAGAGTGGACTGTGGAACGCGACGAGGCGCGTAACAAAACAACCGTCCACTGGAGTGGAAAGGAATCGGCTGAATATCCGTGGGGGACGGAGAAGGATTCAGAGAGGCTCACGTATGAAGGCGACGACGCACATCCAGAAACCAGCGCGGTTCGTGGAGAAGCGGAGAGTGTCTTTGCGCTGAAGGGGCGGACGCTGACCTGGCGGGGACATCTTCTTGTAACGACAGATCGAACGAACTTCTACTACAAGTACACGCGGGAGTTGTGGAAAGACGGGCAGATGTTCAAGTCAAAGACGTGGGAGGAGACGGTTCCGCGCGACCATCAGTAGCACGCAGCAATCCGTCTGGTCCCTGGCCGCCTGTGACCCACGGTAGATCCGCTGTCAACTTGAACTACTTCCCTTTCAGGTCCGCTGCCAGTAGCCGGTGGAACAACTGCTCGCCGGCCTCGCGCCGCACCGATAGACGCCCAGCGCCGTAAGCTCGCGACTTTAGGCCGCGCTGCACGTCTTCGCAGATGCCGAGGTCTTCATCCTGTACGCGGTTGCCGACGTTTACCGATTGCGTGTTGTAGTCGCGCTTCGCTGCGCTGACGTCGCTGAAGTAGAAATCAAAGACAACGCGGCAGTGGTCGGCGTCGACGGGGATGACATAGTTCGTGTCCATGTATCCCTCGTAGCAGTTGATCATGAAGTTGGGATACTGCCAGAAATACCAGGCACGATCACCTTTGCGGGTTGCGCCGGTGGCTGCGTCTTCGTCGGACGCAACCATGGGGCTCGACTGCAGGCAGTAGCGGTCTTCGTTCTCGATCGTGTACTGCTTGTAGTCGAGGACGGAACTGAGTCCCTTGTGCAGGTGAGGCACGTGGTATCCGCCGTCGAGATAATTATCGACGTAAACCTTCCAGTTGCAGTGGATGTCGTACGTACGACGATCGAAGTAGTGCAATTCGCTGATGCCGAGTGGAGAGACGCGTTTAACGATTCCGCCGAGGAATTCTTGCAGGGATTCAGCGTTGGGATCGAGATTCACAAAGACAAAACACTCCCAAGCCTCGACTCGAATCGGCAGAAGCCCGTTGTGGGCGCGGTCGAAGTCTTCAACCCCTTCGAACTCAGGCATACCCTTGAGCGAGCCGTCAAGTCCGTATTTCCAGCCGTGATACGGACACTGAAGGATCGACGCCTGACCGCAGGGCTGAGTCACGACGGCGGCCGCGTGATGACGGCAAACGTTGAAGAACCCACGCAGAACGCCATCGGAACCGCGCACGACGACGATGGGTTCGTTGGCAACACGCGTCGAGACGAAGTCCCCGACATTCTGCAACTGACTCGCGCGTGCGACCAACTGCCACGACTTGCTGAAAACATTCAGCCGTTCTAGCTCTGCGATGCGGGAATCGACGTACCAGGGAGCGGGAATCGTAAATGCTCGCGACAGCGGAGCGCTGTCGTCGTAGCTGGCAAGAATCTGCTCAACGGAGGTTTGCATTGGTCGCTCTCGATGGGAATTTAGAATTTCGATCTGTTACCACAACTGCGCGCTAGCGGCGGCGTTTTCCTCGCGGCCGATGTCTTGCAACGGCCCTGGCGGGCGGAGCCCCGATCGCCCGCTGAAGTATGTCAAGAAATTGTTGGACGCGTGCTTCTTTCCTTTCGGCCAACTCGCCCTGACGACGAAAAAGGCCGGGATCGAGTTCAGCCGTCAACAACGCGTCCTGAAAACGCTCCACCATCCAGTCGATGATCGAAACCATCATCTCAAGATCGAGATCGCTGCGCAGTTCGCCGCGGTCTACCCCGAAGCGGACGAAACTGACGGTACCGTACGGATCTTCGCTGATCAGAAAGCGATTGATCTCGCGCTTGAGCACAAGGTCGGTCCCGTAGTTCCCGAGCAGGGAGATGCGGTAAGGAATCCAATCTTCGTGCACCAAGTGCTCGGTTCGCACAAGCCAGTAGCGGAGGATCTCGAAAAACCCCTGCTGTTGGACCTCGTGCGATACATCGAGGTATTTGGCGAAGGAGCGAACGGCCCGTTTGTAGACCTCGAAAAAGAGTCCGTCTTTGCTGCCGAAATGCTGAAAGATCGATCCCTTGGCAATACCCAGCCCGGCGGCAATGTCGCCAACACGAGCGGCGTGATATCCCTGCTCGGCGAAATGGAGAGTTGCAGCTTCCACGATGCGCGTCCGCTTCATTTCGGAGCGCGGCCGAAGCTTGGGCTGACGCTGGTACAGCGGTGGCGCGGTGCGATTGCTGGCGATTCCCGGCATAATAATGACTTCAAGTCACGGTAGAATATAGCAGGTCCATATCAATTTCAACTTCTTTTTAAGGGCACTCTGAGGTAAGGTTGGGCGATTCGTAGCAGCTACCGTGACCATAAGTCAAACTTCTTCAAAATCCTCCACCTGCGTCTACGACGCTGTCGTTATCGGCGGCGGCCACAACGGACTGACGGCTGCAGCATATCTCGCCAAGGCGGGACTTTCCACGCTGGTAGTCGAGCGCCGGGACATTATCGGCGGGTGCTGTGTTACGGAAGAGATAGCCCCAGGATGCCAGGTATCGACGACGTCATACATCGCAAGCATGCTGCGACCGGAGGTTATTTCGGAACTGCGTCTCGCAGACTACGGGCTGCGCATGATTCCCTGCGATCCGGCGATCCAGGTGCCTTTTCCGGACGGCCGTGTTGTGCCGTGGTGGGCCGATCGCGATCGGGCTCAGAAAGAGTTTGCCAAGATTTCGGCGAAGGATGCCGCACGATTCGTGCAGGTTGACGATCAACTGAAGAAACTCGCCCGCTACTTACAGCCTTTCTTTCTCGAACCGCCGCCTGAGGTTGATACGTCGAGCTTAAAGGGATGGAGTGAACTGTTTCGCGTCGGCAAGCGGTTTCGGGGAATCTCAAACCAAGAAGTTGCCCAGCTTGTTTCTTTTCTGACCGGCAGCCTTGGTGAGTTTCTCGATCAGAATTATGAATCTGAAACGATGAAGACCATGTTCCTCGCCAACAATGTGTACGGGAAGCATGGAGGGCCGTATCAACCGGGCACAGCCATTGGACTGCTCTTTCATCTCCTCAGTGGCGGCGAGCACGAATTGCAAGGCTTTTACGGACACGTGATGGGCGGGATGGGATCGATCACGCAGGCTCTGGCAGCGGCGGGAAGAAAACTCGGAGCGGAGATTCGTACTGGAACAGCAGTTTCGCTGATCGACGTGCGCAATGGACGCGCAAGAGGCGTCGTTCTTGAAGACGGCAGCGAAATCAGGGCCCGAATTGTGCTGTCGAATGCGGATCCGAAGCGGACATTCTTGCGATTCCTCGATGCGAAGGATCTTCCGGAAGACTTTCTCTTCGCGGCTCGCGGCATCAAGATGGACGGGCCTTGCGCCAAGGTGAACCTGGTTTTGGGTGAGGAGCCGCATTTTACCGGGACCGCGCCCAATGCGACTCCACTGGAACGTACCTTCTACACGCTGGTGCCGTCGCTGGAATTCGCCGAGCGCTGCTACGACATCGCGAAGTTCGGCGACATCCCCGAGGAACTCTGGGTGGATTGCGTCGTGTCTTCGAATGCCGATGCATCCCTTGCTCCGCCCGGAAAACACATCCTGACCTGCTTTGTGCAATACGTGCCTTATCGGCTGCGGCATGGGAATTGGGACGAGAAACGTGAGTTGTTGGGAGATCGGGTAGTAAAAAAGATCGCTGAATACGCACCCAACGTGCCCGGCTCAATTCTCGCAAGGCAAGTGCTGACACCACTGGACCTGGAACGAACGTACGGACTGACCGAAGGCAACATCTTCCACGGAGATCTGCGGTTGGAACAACTGTTCTTCATGCGTCCCGTGCCGGGATGGTCGCAGTACCGGACGCCGATCGACGGGCTCTATCTATGCGGCGCGGGCGCGCATCCCGGCGGCGGAGTGACCGGGGCACCGGGACGAAACGCGGCGCATCAGGCGTTGCGCGACTGGAGGAAGGGGCTGCACCGAGGGACGGCATGACTCAGGAAAGTTTCAGCTCACTTCCGAATGTCGCTGACATCGTGATCGTCGGTGCCGGCGTGATGGGAACGTCGATTGCGTTCCATTTGGCGCAGCGCAAGGCCGGCAAGATCGTGATCATCGACAAAGAACACGTGGGGCGCGGCGGAAGCGGCCGGTCGTCCGCGCTCATCCGCATGCACTACAGCTTCCCACCGGAAGTAGAACTCGCGGTGATCAGCCTGCGCATGTTTCAGAACTGGCAAGAGGTGGTAGGAGTTCCTGGAGACTTCCGCAAGATTGGCTTTGTGCGCATCGTGCATCCGAACGAAAGTGAGCGACTGAAGCGCAATGTCGAAATGCAGCGCAAGCTCGGGGCGAAGGTCGAGTTGATCGGCAAATATGAGTTGCATGAACTGGAGCCGGACTGGAACGTCGATGCAGTGACACTTGCGGCCTACGAACCGGATTCCGGATATGGCGACGGAGCGGGCGTCGCGGGAGACTTTCTGAATGCCGCTCGCGATCGTGGTGTCATCTATTCATCGCGAACGCAGGCAACGGAGCTCACATTCTCCGGGGGCAGAATCAGTGGTGTAGTGACAGATCGAGGAACTATCTCGTCACCGAGCGTGATCGTGGCAACCGGCCCGTGGACCAAGCCCCTCTTGCGCGACGCTGGATACGATGTACCGATTGAGTGCGAGTATCACCAAGTGGCGATTCTCCGAAATGCGCCGGAAATGCGCGGCGGCGGATGCGCCTGCATTGATTCGGTCACCGCAACCTATTTTCGCTCCGACGCGCACGATAAGTTTCTGGTCGGAGATTTCTACGGCACCCGCCCGGTCGATCCGGACAATTATCCGCAACGCGCGGCAGACGAGTCGTTGGAGGAGATCATTGAACGTGCCTCCCGCAGGCTTCCCAAGCTTGCCGGGGCGGAGGTCATGCGTGGCGTGACGGGAGTCTACGACATGACTCCTGATTCGCGTCCGCTGCTGGGTGAGATTCCAGGTGTGCGCGGCCTCTTTCTGTGCGCGGGTTTTTCAGGAATGGGTTTCAAGATCTCTCCAGCAATCGGGCAGGTGATGAGTGAATTAGTGCTCGACGGAAAGGCACAATCGGTGAACATCGCGGTGTTTCGTCCCAGCCGCTTCGCCGAAGGGTGTCCAATCAAAGCTGAACATGAGTACGTAGATGACTAATTCTCAGGAGAGCGCATGAAGAAGAAAGGGATTCTGGAACGCCTGAAGGAAGGCCCCGTTCTTGGCGACGGAGGTTATCTGCTCGAGCTCGAAAAGCGCGGGTGGGTGCGCGCGGGTCCTTTCACGCCGGAGGTCGCGCTGACTTATCCGAATGCGCTACGCGAACTGCACGTGGAATTTCGCGAGGCGGGCGCCGAGGTGCTGCAGGCACTGACGTTCTATGCCAGCCGCGACAAACTGGCGACGGTGGGTCTGGAGGACCGGCTTGAGGAAATGAATCGCTCGGCTGTGCGCGTGGCGCGAGAGGTTGCGGGCGATCAGTGCCTGGTCGCGGGAAACATCAGCCTGACGTGGATGTATGAGCCCAATAGCCCGGCAGCGGCCGATCGCGTGCGGAGAACGTTCGACGAACAACTTGCCGTGCAAGTCGATGAAGGCGTCGATTTCATCATCGGCGAGACCTTCTCGTGGCTCGGCGAGGCTCTCATCGCTGTTGAGCGAGCGAAGAAGACTGGCCTTCCGACGATGGTAACGATTTGTTTTGAGAACACAAACGAAACCGCAGAGGGCACGACTGCTGCCGATGCGGCGAAGGCGCTGCTCGACGCAGGGGCCGACGTCGTCGGCATGAATTGCCTGCGGCCTCCGCAGCACATCCTCGGACCGATGGAAGAAATGCGCAAAGCCGTATCGGGATACCTTGCGTGCCAGCCGGTGGCTTATCGGACGCCGAAGGAAAAACCGGACTTCACCAGCCTGCCGGAATTTCCTTATGGACTCGATCCGCTGCAACTGACGCGCAACGAGATGGCGGACTACGCCGTGCGGGCGCGCGATGTTGGGATTAACTACATCGGAGCATGCTGCGGCGCCGTTGCAATGCATATCCGAGAGATGGCGCGCGTACTCAACAAGATCCCCGCGGATTCGCGCATCTGGAAGAAAGGCGGAGAGAAGCCCATGTCAGCTTACGAATATTACGATCACGATAAGCTGAATGCAGCCAAGTAGTTTTCCTTGACGCGAGTTGCGATCGTGCGCTGAGACCGCAACTCGCGTTCGAGCTTTTCAGCCGACCTTTTGCAGGCCAGGATCTTGAGCGTGCACCAGCGGCATCTCAACCAGATGTTCACTGAGGAACCACGACTGGAGTTCGTTGGCCCGTAAAACATCGCTGATTACCATGTCGTTGGTTCCGTCGTCTCCTAGCTCAGAAGCTCTCCTGGCAAGAGTCCGGCAATGTCCGATGATGATCTGGTGGGCATCCAGCAGACGGGAGATCTGAACGGGAACCTCTTCCCTGCCGCGTGGCGGACGCTCGATGCGGGTGGTCTCGGCGATGTCGTGTGCCATCGCCAACGATATTCCTCCAAGGAGCTGAATCCGTTCAGCGATGGTGTCAACGATCTCGACCTGCTCTTCGTAGTGCTTGTCGAACAGAAGATGCAACTGATAGAAAGTTGGTCCCGCGACCTGCCAATGAGATTTCTTGTAAAGATCGCGCAAGGTCATGGTATCCGCGAGCAACAGGTTCAACTGTTCGGTCATTTCGAGACGCAGGTCCTCCTCCAGTTCGAGTGGGAGCGCGTGCGACACGGTACCGTAGCGCTGGATTTCGCCAGCGCGTTGATGAATGCGCGGTTGAGCATTGATGGTGGTTTGGTGGCTGCCGTTTCTCTTAGGCATAGAATCGTCTCCTTCGTTAAGCAACTGCTCTGCATTCCCGGGACGGTATTGGATGTTACTGAAGCGGACACCGGTTGGATGCGAAGTTGCGCCTGAAGATGCGGACAAAACGTGATTCCGACGTTTTTTGAAACGCTACGGGGCGAGAAGGATCAGGAGGGGCTCCAGCAAGTCGAAGGGGTTCGCCGCCTGGGCGTTTGACGCCACCCAGCCGCGTTGTTATCATCGATCTGCGGGGTGGAGCAGTCTGGTAGCTCGTTGGGCTCATAACCCAAAGGTCGGTGGTTCAAATCCACCCCCCGCAACCACTTAGCAGATTTTAGGGACTACGGGCATAGTCCCCAATCCAAAAATCACTGGATCGCGGTTGTTTCGGGCCTGAAATTCTGCAGGGAAACTTCCTTCGCTCTATCCTTCAATTGCTTTTTGATCGCGGGTGGCAGAACAAGAGCCGCAACCCGGCTGTTGGCTCGGCGCTTGCTTTTTTCAAAGGCCGAGCCGTAGGTATTCATGGTGGTTTTGATGTCGGCGTGCCGCATGAGGCGCTGCTGCACCCCGAGAGGCGTGCCTACATCGTCGATCAGCGTTCGATAGCTGTGGCGAAACGTATGCCAGCCCACTCCTAGCAGCCCGACCTTTTCACCTGCCGGTCGCAAGTAGTCTTTCTGGATCACGTCGCCGTGCACTGGCCGGTTCGTGTCGGCATTCGCAAATAGCCAGCCCTCGGGCGTCGGTACACATCTCTTCTGCCAGTCCTCCAGAACGGAAACCAGCTTGGAATCCAGAGCCACTTCGTCTTCCGAAGCCCCGGTTTTCCCACCGTTCCAGACATGCTTGCCGACGATGGATCGTGCCAACGTCAGAACTCTCCGCTTCAAGTCAAAGTCCTGCCACTGCAATGCTCTGATTTCGCTAATGCGCAATCCCAGGCACATCGCAATCATGACCATCACCTGAATGTGGTACGGAAGTTCAGCGAGAAGAGCGTGATATTGCTCCACCGTGAGAACGACTTTTTTGCGAATACGCTTTGTAACGCCCTTGATTTCCACTAGCTGCATCGGGTTCCGCTGAGTCTCCAAGATTTCCCACTTCATCGCGTATTCAAAAATGCGATGCAGGAGACCCTTTATGTTCGACTTCGTTTTGGGAGAGTGCTTTAGTTCTTTCAACCACTGTTCCACCTTGAAAGGCTTTCTCACCTCTGCCAGCGGAGCATTGCCCCACTGAGGCAGAATGTGTCTTTTCAAAATAGAGGCGTAGGATTTCTTGGTTGAATACCGCTCGGGCATTGCTTCGCGCATGTATCGCTTCACCAATGCTCCGAACGATTGGCCGCAGGACTGTTCCATTCGCTGGTATCGAAAATCCCTCGATCCCTGCCATGCGTGAGCCTCTGTAGGCCATTCCTCTGCATCTCCCGCCAACATTACGCTGCGCTTTCGCGTAATGCCCATTTCATCCACTTCGTAGAAGCGCCAGACCCAGACATCCGGGCCTCGCGCTTTTTTCTTGCGGATGATCGTTCCCACATCTTGCTGTGTGCGCTTCAAGAAGCTTTCCTCCTTAAAACGCGCACGGATGACGTTTCCGACTCTACACGACAACGCATGTGCGAAACCAGTTCGGAAATTCGAAAACGCCAACGCTTGCGGACTCCATTGCCTATCGCATGTGCGGGAAGCCAGCCTTCACGAGCCATTTTCTTCACAGTGACCGGGCTGATCTTCAGAAAGTCTGCAGCTTCTTCAGGCGTTACGAAGGGTTCGTTGTCTTCGGCTGGATTCATTTTCTACTCCGTCCGATCCTCTGACGGGACACCATCACTCGGAGAGGTGACATGGTCGTCTGACCGGGGGAACAACGTTGCCCTTGACACTAGCGCATGCGTACCAATACAGTCAACATGTAACGTTACACATTTTGCTAAATAAACAGCTATGGCCGACAAGACCGCAAACCTGCAACAGCCTGTGATCTCCATTCGCATCTCTGACGAGATGCGTTCAAGGCTGGAAACTTTGAAAGAAATCATGGCCGCAAAGAGTGGCGAACCCGTCTCCACATCCGAGGCCGCAAAGCAGCTCCTTGAGTCGGCTAAAGAGGAGCGATTGGAGTTCGTAGATCTGCTCTCAGATCCAACCAATTCCCTGGTCAAAATTCGCGGAAAGATGGACGCAAAGCTGCCGCTCTCGCACGCCGAATGGACGCTGGTTGCCTACTACTGCCAGCAGGGTGCGGAGCTATTTGCAGGTACGGGACAGACAGAGCTTTCCTATGAGTCTCTCATCGGAATTCTCGAGGCTTTCCTCGCTCTTTATGCACTTGTATCCAAACAGAGAAAGAAGAGCGGAACCGCTCCCTATCTCCTCACCAATCTGCCCTCAGAAAAGCAAACTGAGGCCAAGCGTTCAGAGGAGCTTGTAGACCAAGATTTGCGTCGTGCAGTAAATCGAAAAATTCAGATGTTAAAGAACCCGACCAGCGACACGCCTCGACCGGTTCATACCGTCCGACTGCTCTATATGGTGCTGGACAACGAGAGATTTCTCAATATTGAGAAGCTCAACGAAACACTACGCCCATACTGGCCGATCCTCTGGCGCGTGTGCGCCCGTGGCCACTATCTCCGCCACGGGAAATGCATACCCGATGGCGCATTTTGGGGTGCGGACTTCAGCTCGGGAAATCGCAGGCCACTGCCCTCTTTTCAAGAGGGCGAATACCGTCTCGAATTTCATCGCGGCCCGGAGACGGAGTTTTCCGTCTGGTTGCATTTCCCCGGAAAATTTGGCCTGCAATATCCGCTGTTCGATTACCCAAGAATTGCGGAACTTCGGGCGATCCTTGAAGGGCTTGATCTCAGCGACACCTTGATCTTTTGGGAAGGCCGCTATTTCCTCGCAGTCACGGGTTTCGATGAAGAGGAAAAAGTCAGTGTCGAGTTTCGTTCTCGGGACAATGGCATCCGCATTGTATTTCGCAATGATGATTGGCGGGCAATTAGGACTCTGTTTCGCCGCGCATGGCAGGCCCCAGAAGTAGTTCGTTTGTGGAATGCGCTGGCGAGGGAGTATGGCGAGTTGTGAAAGGCGCGGTGCTTCGCACCGGAAGAATGGTGGACACGTCACCCCCAATTTGGGAACTGCAGAGCGCTCGCCAGCGCCGAAATGTTTACGAACGTGAACTTGTTTTGGATAAACGGTTTTGTTTCGCGACGGCGTTCCCGTACGTCCTTGGCGTTTCCGTGCGTAAACGGAAAAATACTCCTAGGTGCACCTGGCGTAAACATGTTGACGTGCAAGCGCTTTCGTAAAAGCTCCGCAACAGCGCTAATAGCAGGCATTCGTTAAGAACCACAAATAGGATTTCCCATGAGTACTCCCGAACTTCCATTTCCGATTCGGAGCGAGACGCCTCTTAGGGATGAGACTAGGCCCGGCTTTCGCACCAAAACGATAGCTACGCGCCTGACTCCAGGAGAGCTGGCGGAGGTTGAAGCCACAGCCGAAAACGCCGGCCAATCGCTCGCCGAATGGCTCCGCGAGACTGCGCTGCACGCAGCGCGGCAGCGACCGGCTGATCCGATGGAATTGCTCCTCGCGGAGGTCTGGGCCTTACGCTACACGCTACTGAATTTATTCCATTCAGAGGCAAAGGCCACCTCAGAAGGCACACAACTCCATCCCGATGCCATCGTCAAGATTCGCGATCAGGCCGACACAGTGAAGCTCCAGAAAGCACACAAACTTCTCGCGGACTTCCTCGCACTCACCCGTGCCAACCAAGTCGATAAATGAGGTATTCGTGCCGTGCTTACTATCTCGAAACCGCTCTCGGCCAGCCAATCGCGAACGTATCACGAGCGTGAGTTTGCCTCTGAGAAACAGAACTATTGGAGCCGGGACCAGCAAGGCCACAGCGAATGGCAGGGCAAACTTGCCGAGCAGTGGAAACTTGCCGGGACTGTCGAATCGGAACACTTCGCGCGCCTGAGCGAAGGCCAGCATCCTCACGCTCAAGACCAACTTGTAAGGCATCAAGTGTCTAGAACCTACGAGGGCAAATTCGGCAGAGAGGTAACAAGCGCGGAGCATCGCGCCGGATGGGACGCTACATTTTCCGCTCCCAAGTCAGTATCGCTCACGGCACTTGTGGGAGGGGATGATCGGGTCCGGGAAGCCCATCGCGAGAGCGTTCGGGCAGCGCTTCACGAGTTGGAGAGATACACACAAGCCCGAATCGGCAATGTTCACTCGCCGGAGACCACCGGCAAGTTTGTTGCCGCTACTTTCGAACACGATACCGCCCGACCCGTTGATGGCTACGCCGCGCCGCAGCTTCACACCCATGCCGTCATCTTCAACATGACCGAGCAGGCGAACGGAACGACGCGAAGTCTCCAACCCCACGAGCTCTTTGTTTCGCAGCGATACGTGACTGCCGTCTATCGATCCGAACTGGCAATGCGGCTGCGAATGCTGGGCTATGAATTGGAGCGCGGGAAGCATGGTCAGCCCGAGATCTGTGGCTACACCAAAGAGTACCTGGAGGCATCCAGTCCACGGCGGGAACAAATCAAGGACCATCTGCGCGAACAAGGAATCGATGGCGCAGCGGGAGCCCAGATCGCTGCCCAGCACACGCGGGATCGGAAGGAACTGTTGTCGCAGGGCGAGGTATTACAGCGGCACCGTGAACTGGCAGCACAGTACGGGCATCAAGCCGACCGTGTAGTCGCACAGGCACACGAACACGGGCAATATCGAATGCACCACCCGGAAATGCAAGCACAGCAGGCTGTGACCTGGGCGCGGGATCACGTGTTCGAGCGATCAGCAGCGCAGGATCGTCGCGCAATCTTGGAAACAGCGCTAGCGCGGAGCATGGGAGAAACCACCTACAGCAACATCCAGCACGAGTTTCAACGCAGGATCAATACGGGAGAGTTCCAAGAACTTTCGCAGGTCGGCGCACGCAAACAATACACGACGAGAGTTATGGCAGGGATGGAGCGCGAGATCGTCGGCAGAATGTTGGAGGGCAACAGACGCGATTTCAGCGATCCAATGCTCGTTTCGCCTCCGATCCGAATCGCCACCGAAGACCGTCATCCAGAATTGAATCCTTCGCAGCTCCAAGCGGTGGACGAGATCCTTCTCTCGCGGGAAAAGATGGTTGCTCTTGACGGCATCGCGGGTGCGGGCAAGACCACGACTCTAGCCGTGATTCGCGAAGGCGCAGAGGTCGATGGCTATCGAGTCGAAGGGTTCGCCCCAACATCCCGTGCAGCGCAGAAGCTCGGCGAAGCTGGCATCAAGACTTCGACTCTTCAGAAACATCTGGCACGTGGACAGCAGCCCGACACGCGTGAGAAACGGCTCTACGTGCTCGATGAGTCTTCACTCGCTTCCACTCGGCAACTGCATGAGTTCATCGAGCGGCTGCGTCCGAACGATCGAGTCTTATTGGTCGGGGATCGGCGACAGCACGAAGCGGTCGAGGCTGGACGCCCGTTTGCCCAGCTGCAAGATGCCGGTATGAAGACGGTCAAACTAGAAGAGATCGTGCGGCAGAAGGACCCCGAACTCAAACGAGTGGTCGAGCAACTCGCTCGTGGCCAGGTAGAGGAGGCGCTTCAGAACCTCGATCAGCAGGGTCGGGTCCACGAAATTCGCGGGCATGACGAGCGCATTTCGGCCATCGCGAAAGAGTACGCGAAGTCGCCGGAGAACACGTTAGTGGTGTCCCCGGACAACCGCTCCCGCATGGAACTGAACGAACGCATTCACGCCGAATTACAAGGTAAGGGCCGTGTCAGCGGCGAAGAGCATTCGATCCGAAGCCTAGTTGCGCGACAGGAACTCACAGGAGCTGACCGTACGTGGGCAGCGAAGTACGAAGTGGGCGATATTCTCCGCTATTCCCGCGCATCGAAGGAAACCGGGATCGGGAAAGGCCAGTACGCCCAGGTGCGGGGCATTGATGCTGCCAGCAACCGACTCACCGTGCGGCTGCACGACGGAACGGAGCACACCTACGATCCCCGTCGACAGCGCGGCGTCACTGTCTATCGCGAGGAGACACGAAATTTCTCGTTGGGAGACCGCGTTCAATTCACCGCGCCTGCAAACGACCTGAAAATTGCAAATCGCGAATTGGGGGCGATCACTGGCATTGACGATGCTGGACGATTGAGTCTGCAGATGGATTCCGGCCGCTCGCTTCAAATCGATCCCAGCAACCATCCCCATCTCGACTACGGCTACGCGATGACCAGCCACTCCAGCCAGGGGCAAACCGCAAATCGCGTGTTGATTAATGTCGACACGGAATTACTTGCGAAGGACTTACTCAACAGCCGGATGACTTACGTCTCTGTTTCGCGCGGGGCCCACGATGCTCAACTTTTCACGAACGACCGCGAAAAACTGCCCACGGCTCTCGGCCACGACATTTCGAAGCAGACCGCCAACTCGCCTCAGATTGGCACAGAGCAGACAGTCGCGCCGCAGCAGGAAATCTCTAAGGCGCCGCAACAAGAGCATGGCATGGGTCTTGAAATCGGTTTTTAGAAACCTGCCTGCCCCGGATAGTGGGAGCGTGGCGCGGGCGCAAACTCTGTCAAGGCCGACCAAAGGTCGCCGCTATCGCGGGCACGCGCCTTGACAGAGTTTGCTCAACCCGCGCAATAATCTCTGCCATTCCGGGATAGGCAATGAATGAAAGAAAGGGCTGCAAGTGTATGACCCTCCAAACCGCTGCTGCGATGTCCGTTTCACGATCTTCACACCGACCCGGCCGGAGCCTGCATTGCGGGTGGAAGTGCTGTAACAACTTCTCGCTAATTATTGAGATTCACAGATGTTTATCACTCGCCAGGGTGCGGCAAACAAAACGACACACTCAGCCGAGCAAGCCTACGCAAAACGCGCGCGTAAAGAGCTTTCACGGATGGCTCCGGAAAGAGTGGTTGAACCTGAACTGCTTTCAGAACCTGTTCGATGCGCGGCGGAAGATTTGCTGTGTGGACTAAGGAGTACAACTGCTGCAGTAAATGGGAGCACCTCAGTTGGAATTGAGTTCTTGTTCTAAATCGCACTCGCTCTCGATCCACCGCTAAGCCCGTCAGTTGTTATTGAGACTCGGTTGGATGCGGGCATCCTTACCTGTCCCACGAAGGCAGGCTAGCAACATCAGCAAGAGGAGAACTGCGAACAAGTTGCTTGCGACAAAGACCTTGCCCGTCGATAACAGGGAGAGGCCCGCCAGTGTAAGATTTCTGGAAACTAAACGCCAAGAGATCCTTCCGGATCGTGAACCAAAGCAGCCGCAAGGAGTGTCATTCTTGCCTCTCAGTAAGCTTACCGCAATAAAAAGTCCAAAGGAGGTGAAGAGACCGCATGCCATTATTTCGGAGACGGGAGTAAATGCCCGAATGGGCAACCCGCAACCGATGAGGAATTCGAGAACAGGAATGCAAACCGAGATCCAGGAGGCAATTGCCGGTGGAAGCAAACCGTGTGCGAGCAGAGCCTTCTTGAAATGTCCAAACTCCATCAGCTTCGCCACTGCACTGACGAGCAGAAGCAAGCTAACACCAAATCGACAAGACAAGCAAAACAAACCCCACCACTCGCGCATTGCTGCACCTCGCGCCTCCCTTAATTCCTAGAGGCCTACTCGCATCCCATCGCTTTTCCTCGGTAAATCACACCGGCTTCGGTTGAGAACAGAACGGCACCACAACCCTGTTCCGGGATCAAGAGCGCGAAATAGTAACGACCTTCCGAATCGACCACAATTCTCAGCTCGTAGCCTCCGACCGTGGCCAAATCGTCACGCCTGATTTGCAACTCCGACCGCGCACCGCGTGCGGTGAGTAACTTGTCCGTTGAGAGATCGCGGAGGCTACCATAGGTTCCGTGCTTCGCAAGCCAATTCAATTGTGCCGTGTTGACGGCACGAATTAGACCGGCCAAATCGGCCTCTGATAATGAGGTCTTCTTCTGGGCAAAAGAACTAGCCGCTAAAGTGACCCCAAGCGCAAACACCAAGATACGAAGATGTTCTCGGCTCACTTCGGCCTCCAGGAACGTTCTGATCCATAGGCTGGCGGCTGCTATCGAATCATTGACCCTGACTTAGCAGCCAGCACATCCAGCATCGCAATAGCTCCAGCAGATAAGGGAACACTCTTCGCAACCGGGGTAACAGCACCAAGGGCAGCTAAGGCTACCTACGTTGCAACACAGCAACTGCCCCTGTGTGCGACATGTACCGAAGCATTGGCAACTAGTGTCTGGGCGCACCTCTCCGCCTATCCCCGAAAAGACGATCTCGCGTGCCCAAGCCGTCATTTTCTGGGTTGTGGTCGGTTTCGATGCCTGCAGCGGACTCAGCCCGATGAAGGCTTCGTTCAGGGGCGTATATGTGCCCGGTGGGAATTCCGTCCGGGGTACTGTACCGAAGTATATGACACCCTTTTCGTCGCTCGCGATGGTGTTCGGTTGAATCTGCTCAACTGTCGTTAGAGCGAGAAGATACGCATCACGCAAGGCCGAAAGTCGAATTGACAGAGACCAGCCCGGTACTGAATCAGCTGAGAGAGCCAACCTAAGTGCCTCCCGTGAGTACCCGTCGGTGGACATTCTGTTCAGCGCAGCTTCGAGCAATTCGCTGTGCTCTCCGTAAACAGCGCTTTCAGCTTTGAACCTGTACTGGAGAGTGTTTAGCCGGCGCACCAGTCCAAGCTGCCTACTGCCACATGGAGGAGGGGTTTTCGGACTCGTCTTCGCTGGCGACAGCATCCAACCGCGCGCAAAGAGCGGAATGCTTAGCATCGACTTCAGAACGCTTCGGCGATGTGTCTTCATGGCAAACCTCCATCCACAGTAAACCTTGGGACTTACACCGAGGGCGAGAGGCAACGACCTTACTTGAGAGTCGCGGGGAATGCCTTCTACTGCGCAGGATTTAACACATTCTCAGATAGTTAGCACGAAATAGTCGTCCTTGTCCCGAATTCCGAAACCGTGCGTGTGCGTAGACTCGACCGTAACCTCGCCAACCTACTATAAACACTGTAAGAAAGCTGCCCCCTGTGCGCTCCAACCTGGCGTCGCTCTGTATACCTCGTGCGAAGAGTATCTTGTTCGTTTGTTCTATTCTCGTAATGACGGCCAAATCTCTAGGTATGCTGAGTGTGATGGCGCTAGACTTCGGTCAACAGGCACGCGGGTTTTTCGCAACCATCAAGTCCCGTGATTGTGCTATCTACGAGGAGGACGGCAAATGCATTGGCAACCTGGCAGGTTTCGCATTCGTCACAGGCGGATAACGAGGAAGGAACCGGCGCCTTAAGTATAGATTTGCTCCACATGGCAACCGAAAGTCTTATCCTTATCCAAGGACTTCCCGGCCCCTGGCGCCGGGCTTGAAGCGCTGATCGCCAGTTCAAGGCGTCAGACAGGAAGAGTAGGGTTGATCTGGTTCCGTTGCACCCGGTTTACTGAGCGGAACATAGGATCCCGACAAAGTGCCGCCGGACCAGCTCCAAATTGCCGGACTTTCAGCTTGCCGGCTCCGCATCTAAGGAGGAGCGGTCGCGCTCCAATAAAGCACGATGCATCAGAGAACAGGCTGCCACCGCGATCAACGACTGTATCAAGTCCATAACTAGGGTTACGAGGTAGATTAGTAAGGATGCGTTCTGATCATGCCGGTGCAGGACAGAACCAAGATATAACATAGGAGGCACGCCAGCCAGTCCAAGACAAACCGCGGCAGTGAGGGCTATGAAGGCGCGTCGTTTGGCAGTCAAAACGCAAAGAAGACTAATCAAACTGATAAGGACTAGACACGGAACTGTGACGGCCGGTAACCACCAGTAATAGACACACGCGCTGACCACAGCGGAATACGCGAGAGCGAGCTGCGCGAATGGGTCTCGAAAGCCGAACCGAACGGAGGAATATGTCGCATTAATCCACAGGAACGCCACAAGAACCTGGAGGACGCTTAAGACGGCTGCTTCGTTCTGCACCGGCTGATGACTGGCGTTCACGCTGTGGATGCTACTGTCAAGCAGCCGCATCCAGTACAGCGCCAGACACGACCCAGCTAGGTATCCTGCAAGCCTTCGCCATGTGGCCGCGACTACGACGCCGGACAACGAGTACCAGAACCAGAAATCTCCACGGTGCTGCCCCGTTTCGACAAGATCGCCGACGATCGAACTCGCTCTATTTCGATCGATGAAGCGCGCCAGAATCCACTCCGCGACCGATGAGCTAGGCATCTATATATCCTCCCAATAAGTTAAGACCTCGCAGTAAGCTCTGGTAGGAACGTTGTGCGTTGATTAGTGCAAGACGTCCCTTGCTCGTAACCCTAACGTAACGCTTTGCGCGACCGCCACGCTGAGGTGTGGATTCTCCCAACTTCGATCGGATCAGACCTTTGTGTTCCATGCGATCGAGGGTTGTGTACAGTGCGCCTGATGTCGGCGTCCGTCCAGTGCACGCTGCAATCTCAGAGCCGATGGTGACGCCATAGGCTGTGTGACCTAGACGCAAAATGGCAAGGAGCACAATTTGTTCAAATTCGCCAAGCAAAATCATTGTATTTAACTACAATGTAGCATAAATTGATCCTAAGGGCAACACATATCGGAGCCGAAACAAGCTGCCTCGAGAGACCCTAAACTTCTTAACCTTGTACTTTACGCAGAGTGCGTAATAATATACGCATTATGCGTAATACTGCGCCAGCGCTGGACAGCCTCTTTCCGACCGTGCGGCAAGGTGTGCTTGCTGCTACTCTTGGCCAGCCAGAAAAGTGGTGGTATCTCTCCGAACTGGCAGACTTCCTGAGTACGCGGCCATCCAGCCTACAGCGGGAACTTGTCTCACTGAAACGAAGTGGCATTCTGCAACAGCGCAAGGATGGACGCAGGACCTACTTCAAGGCAGAGACTCGGTCTCCAATCTTCCGAGAACTGAGGAGCATATTCGAGAAGACCACGGGACTGATTCCCACTCTGAGAGTGGCTCTCGCTCCTGTTGCGGACAAGATAAGCTTCGCATTTGTGTACGGTTCAGTCGCACGCCGTCAAGAACATGCGACGAGTGACGTAGACCTCATGGTTGTTGGAACTGCAGGTTTAGGAGAATTGGCGCCTTCACTCCGAAGAGCCGAAAAGCGCCTCGGCCGGGAAGTAAATGTGACAAACTATTCGGTGGAAGAGTTCCGCAAGAAAGTCGTAGGTGGCGACCACTTCTTGACATCGGTGCTGAAAGGCAGTCTGCAGTTTCTGAAGGGTGAACAGGGTGACTTGGAAGCAGTTGCTGGCAAATAACGAAGTCCAGCGACACAAAACGTCGAAGGGGGAACTGGACAAGCTACGGGCCGTCATCCGTCGCGATCTGGCTGATGCTTCACTGGACGGAGCATCCGCGGATCGACGATTCGCGACCGCTTACAACGCTGCACTCCAGGCAGCGAAAATGGCGATCGCATGTGCTGGGTATCGCGTGGTCGGCGCTGGGCACCACAGGATTTCTTTTGACGTGGTCAAGCTTGCGCTTGGAAGAGTGGCGGACACGTACGGTGATTATTTCGACAGATGTCGACGCAAGCGGAACGTGATTGACTATGACGATGCTTTCGTCGCTACCGAAACGGAGGCCACGGAGATCCTGACCAAAGCGAAGGAATTGGCGGACGTGGTCGAGAGGTGGATCGCCAAGAATCACCCTTCCCTGACAGCATAGATCAGATGCCTCGTAGCGACAGAACGCGATACCCAGAATGGGGACTGTTTGGGGACTGGGGACCAAATTGGGGACTACTGTCCGTTCCCTGCAGCAACTTACGGGCGCTTAAGTGTCATCCGTGCGCGTGTAAGTTGTTTCGTATCAATTTCCCGTTGAACTCATAACCCAAAGGTCGGTGGTTCAAATCCACCCCCCGCAACCAACTCCAACCTCTCCACTTCCGGCTCCATGCTTTTCGCGATGGGGCGGCTCCTCAGAAACACCAAGTGCCTTCGGCGATATACCAGACTCCACTCTCGTCTTCTGAGGGACGTCTGAATTCCTAGCACAAATCCTGTTTGGCAAGAAGCGCGTTTTGACCCTAACCTCTTTGCACTATTGAGCCCTTGCCTCCATCGGTCTATTGTGTCCGCACTTCGGTCCTATTCTCGTGGGGGAGGCGCGTGGGTCGATCCTTCTTGTCTTATGGCCTGTTCATGCCTCGTTGAGATCGGCTGTCTAGCCAGGTTTCGAAGGCGAAGCTCAAAATGAATCGTCGTAACCAGAAAAAGTGTGCCTGGCACATCGCCCAAACGCGGCACGTCGTCCCAGGGGATAGCACAAACCCGCGAATCGCTGGGGTCCAGCCTCCGGCGGCGGTTCCCAACCTGTAATCAAATCGGAAACTTTTCTTTGTCAGAGGAGCCTATGAATCGGCGCAACTTTCTCCAGTCAACCGGCGCAATTTGTGCAGGTTGGGCAGCCACAAGATCCATACCACTCTTCGCCGATGCGTTCAATTCGGCCGGCAACTGGCGCACCTTCGAGGTCACCACCAGGGTAGAAGTACTGAAGCCAAGTGGCGTGACTCACATCTGGCTGCCGTCCGCGCTGATTCGTGAAACGCCATTTCAGAGGACACTTGCCAACAAGTTCAGTGCTGAGGGCGGATCGGCTAAGTTCAGCCATGATAAGCCGAATGCGCTTGGCGTCGTATCGGCGACTTACCCCGCGAACGCAAAGCCTGTACTTACGCTGACCAGCAAAGTAGCGCTGAAGAACCACGCGGTCGATCTCTCGACGCCCGGCAAAGCGCCGCACGTCTCAAAGGAAGAGCTCGACTATTTTCTTCAGCCCAGCCGCTATGTGCCTACCGACGGCATTGTGAAAGAGACCGCGCTCAAGGCTACCGCGGGCGCACATACCGAGATCGAGAAAGCTCGCGCCATTTACGACTGGGTGGTGGACAACACGTTCCGCGATCCGAAGGTCCGTGGCTGTGGGCGTGGCGATATTCGGTTCATGCTGGAATCCGGCGATTTGGGCGGAAAATGCGCCGATCTGAATGCACTCTATGTTGGCCTGGCACGTTCCGCGGGCCTGCCGGCGCGGCATGTGTACGGCCTGCGGATCGCCAAATCGGACTTAGGCTACAAGAGCCTTGGACTGGCTACGGACAGGGCCACCAAGGGACAGCACTGCCGTACAGAGGTATACGTTAGAGAATACGGCTGGGTCCCCGTGGACCCGGCAGACGTACGCAAGGTAGTGCTTGAAGAGCCACCTGGGAATCGTCCGCTGAGCGACGAGTTGGTTTCGAAGGCGCGCACGCGCCTATTCGGCTCATGGGAGATGAATTGGATGGCCTATAACTACGCTCACGACGTAGCGCTGCCAGGTTCCGCAAAGCAGCCGCTGGTGTATTTCATGTATCCACAGGCGGAAACGACCGAGGGACGAGTGGATCCATTCGATCCGGACAATTTCAAGTACGAAATTACGGTGAAGGAGACAGCCTAGTTGTCGGGGACCAGCCAGCGGCATTCGCAACCTGCGTTCGAATGCCCACTTCCTTAGATCTGCGCACCTGAGCACTGCCTCGCCCCTGGGATGGAATAGCTCTATTGGGCCAATTCGCATCCGTGGTGTTGTGAAGGCCGTTTCACACTCGCCCGCCGTGTCGAAAGCTCCTCTGTGCACCGCGCGAATTCTAGCGGGGCGCGTTCAGGGATTGCGCAATCTCAGCCTGGGATGCGCCCAGTCGTCCAGTGTCGTCCCTCAATGCTCCTCGAGTCACCCGAGTCCCGTAGGCCTTGTTCCGATTCTGTAACAGAAATGCAGTTTGTGATTCTCATCGGGGTTCGCGAATACAATGACAATCCTTCCCCCTGATTCTCAAGCGGTTTCTCAAGGATCAATTTGTGACTTGGAAACAACTTGGCAGGACACTTCGCACAGTATTTCTCCTCAGAGTTCCGGTACTGACGCTGCTCCTTCTGGCCGGGTTTGCTTTTGTTGCTCTCTTTCCGGCGAAGACGCTGCTCGGCAACTTGTTTGATGAGCGAGTGTTTCAGCTCAGCCCTACAGGCGTCCTATGCCTCCGCGAAGGCTGGACGGCGTGGTATCTGTTCAGCATTTCCTTCACGGCGTTTCTGACGGCGTTCACAGCGGTAACGGTTATCAATCTCATTTTGCACTACGGCCATTACCGGTTTGAGGACCCTGCCCTAGCTCTCGATCAGAAGAGGCCGCTGATCACGTTCTTCCTGGGCGTTCTCGCGGCCCTTCCGGTGGTCGTCGGGACGGCGTTTCATTCGCGGGCAAACCAGCTTCATATGCTCAGCCCAGGGCCGAAACCCTATGTTCTTTGGTTGATGCCTGCGCTCGGCCTTCTTTCAGCGCTCGTGCTGGTTTTGCTGGCGAAGATTGTGCAACTGGCCTTTACCGATCCGAAGACGACGCGCCATCCTCCACCGTATCTGATCTTTCCCGTCTACAAGATTCATTCGTTGGAACGGCTGTTTGACAAGTTGTACTGCTGGCGAGGCAAGAGCATTACCAACGTCAAGGGCGTCGTCAATCGCACCAGCCAATGGCCGCTCGAGATTCTTCGATGTGCGGGGCAGGGATATCTCAACGACTGCGAGGCACCGCCAGGGAGTCTGTCATTGCGCTCCGGGCATGTCTTTGGACTGGCCCTATCTTTGATGGCGATCGGCACCTACCTCGGTATCGGATACTTCAAGGGGAAGATCGATGCGAATCCCACCATCGTGCCAGCCCTTGCCTTCCTCTTATTATTCGGACTCGTGCTGTGCTGGACCCTGGGCGCACTCACATTCTTCCTCGACCGCTACCGGGTCCCGCTGCTCACCGGTGTGGGACTGCTCAGTCTGCTGACGATTTTCGTCGCGCAATCTGATCACGTTTACAGAGTCGAAAATGCTCCAATGCCGACTCGTTCGGATCCGGCAGAGCTCGTCCAGCAGCGTACGAACAACGGGAAGCAGAGGATCATCCTGGTCGCGACGGCGGGAGGCGGGATTCAAGCTGCCGCATGGACGGCGCGTGTTCTACGCGGCCTGGAGGAAGAATGTGAGACGAAAGCCGGGCCTGGGAACGAGCCGCGCTGCGACTTTCGCAAGTCTGTGGTTCTGATCAGCGGTGTGTCGGGAGGATCGCTCGGCGCCATCGCCTATGCTCGCAGTTTCACAGATGTCCCAACCATAGTCGACCCCCGCGACGTTCCCTACAATGCCGCACAGCCTGCGCTCGACGAAGTCGCATGGGCATGGATGAATCCGGACGTCGGAAGAGCCGTCTTGCCCTGGTTCCGCACACAGTTCGTTGACCGCGGATGGGCATTGGAAGAGAAATGGAGCGCGGTAAACCAGACTTATGTGCCGCCTGAGTCTTGGCTACAGAAATACATGCTATCCAGCTACCGCAAGGACACGTTCCTGGGAGACTGGGCAGGTGAAACGCGCGCGGGAACCATGCCGTCTCTCTTGTTGAATGCCACACTTGCGGAGCAGGGGCAGCCCGTGGTTTTTTCGACTACGACCTTCCCGCACAAAAATGATCCCCGCGGACTGATCAATTTCTATGATCTGTATGAAGGACATGACATTCGCGTTACCACGGCGGCACGGCTGTCCGCGTCCTTCCCGTATGTCGCGCCTGCGGCACGCGCCAACGCCAAAGCCACGACGGTGGGGGATCAGCACATCGTCGATGGCGGCTATTATGACAACTACGGCGTCGACGCGCTGCTTGGCTGGCTGCAGGATGCGGTCGAGTCGCCTCTCAACAACCCACATGCGGTTGAAGATGTACTGATTCTGCAGATTCGACCCTTCGGTGAAGATCCGCTTCGCGCGCCTCCTGTAAAGGGTTGGGGCTACCAACTCGTCGCGCCGGTCGATGCCCTGCTGGATGTTCGGGATACCGGGCAGTCGGCGCGCGACCGTACCGAATTGGCTTTGTTCACACGGGCGTTCAAAGGAAAACCGAACATCTGGCGAGCAGATTTCTTTTATCCATCGAACCTCACAAAGGATTGCGCGGATGCCCCATTGTCCTGGAAATTGAGTATCGAACAGACCAATTGCATCCTTGATGCGTGGACGGAGTTGCGTGCAGAAGATTTAAAGGCCAAGAACGGCCGCATTGCATGCGTGGTTGGCTATTTGCAGAACAAGCAGATTGCTGGCCAGGAAACTCCATCGGGGAAAGAAGTCATATGCAAGGCTGGAGATGATCTAACACCATGAATCATCCTGCTCCGATACCGACACCATCCGTGTGCGAGTCGGTACCGCCCGCTCGCACTAGCGCACGGCTTTGGATCGGGATACTCGCGGTGGCGATGTCAGGCCTCGCTCTGTGGATGTTAATCGACCTGAAACAGTACCCGTGCGAGCATTCCTTTCATCATCAGATTGACAGCCCTGCCCTCGCCATTGAGTTGGCTTCTACGCGGGAGGAAGCGGCGACCGTGCTCCGGCCAACGTGTACCAGCCAAGCGAATCCCGCCAGCGCCCCAGCGGCAGCCCATTCTTCCTTGCTGCGAAACACCATTCAGGATTGTTTCTTCATTCCGCTGTACACCTTATTCATCTGGAGTTCCGGATCTCTCTTCGCGGTCCAGAAGGATCGGCCCTGGACAACAAGTCGACGCATCCTGACCGGAGCAACCATCGCGACGGCCGTGTCCGACTATGTCGAGAATGTCGGGATCTTTCGTCTGCTTTGTTTCGGTCCGTCCGACACACTGGCGCGGTGGACCTGTTGGCCGTCGCGAATCAAATGGATAATGTTCGCGCTCTCTCTCTTGGTCACCGCAGTGATTCTGTTGCGCTCGCAAAACAAGATGTACTCTATTGCGACTCGCCGGCTGTTTGCGATCGCGTACCTTGTCATCGGCATACTGCTCGTAGTGGGAATCTGGCGACCGGTTCTTATCGGTCTGGGGACGATTACATTTGCCGTCATAGTTCTCTTGCAGATCGCCGCTTTACTCGGACCTTATGTCGGACGGTTGTTTCCGCCTGACCATCCCAAGTACGAAGACGACTTTTGCGAGAGGAAGGAGAAGGAGAAAGTAGATCTCGCCGTGCACGAGTAGCGGAGCGCGCAGTATTGTTACGGCGATCCGTTGCTCTCGACAGATCCAGCCTAGATTGAGCATCGTGTTCGGATTTCGTAACAAAGTTATGGTTCATCGGGCTTCAACATCGTTTTGACCGACACTTCTCGGCAACTTCCCCGCTCGAACTCTCCGATGACCGAACTCGCCGCCGACGTGTGGTGATGGGCCAAGACGTCAAAGACAATCTGGAGGAACCAATGGTTCGCCATTCATTTGTAGCGTGTTTTGTTTCTGCATGTCTCACGATCGCTCCCTTCTGCGCAGCGGGACGCGCGCAGGCCGCCGCAGGCGTCCCATTCGCGGATGAGAATCAGGATCAAGCTCCTGCCACCCTTGTGGCCAACAATACTCAACCAACGCCAACCCCCGCCCCGCAGAGCGACACCCCGTCGCCACAGACGGTGACTTTGCCGGACGCTCCGCGCGGCAAACCATATAACAAGACGGTATCGGCGTCGGTCAGCGGTTCGGCCCCTTTCAAATACAGCGTAGATGAGAAGACACTGCCTGACGGCTTATCGCTCGATCCCAACGGGACCATCAAGGGCGCTGTATCGGGGAAAGCGGAAGTAAAAAGCTATCCGATAGCGGTGACGGTTACCGATGCCACTGGAAAAGTGGTCGCGGCAGTGCAAGGAAACATCACGGTCACTGGTAGCGACTCCCCAACCTCAACCTGCTGGATTGATCCAAAGACTGCCGGAAAATGCGGTGGGCCATGGCTGCGAACGATTGTGGGATTTGAGCAGGCGGGAGTATCTGCGGCGCAGAGCCAACAGAACTTTTTCTTCGACTTGTACTACGACCGTCCGCTTGTTGGACAAGGGGATGATGATTTAGGGGCGCCGTTCAGGAGTTGGGGCAATCTTCGAATCAGCAGCGTGCCCCAGCAGATCACGACGGATGTCGCCACTTTCGCGAGCGGCTTTGCAGCGCAAGTGGGGCAGTTGAAGGTCAACGAGGTCGCTCAGGCGTTCGAATTCCTGGGAGGTGTCCAGTATCGATTGTGGGCGTCGAAGCGGAAGCCGGACGACTGGGCCAGTTCTGATCCGGTGAAAGATCCCGAGGTGCACAACCGGATCAGCATAAACGTGATTCTGGGTGGAGGAGTCGTCACTCCCCTGTCGCCGAAACAATCCGTGCAGTTGTTCTCAGTCCCAGCGAACCAGCCTGATTTTTTCACCCGCTATCCCCAAGCTGTGGGGAAGCAGTTCGTCGCTTTCACCCTGGAGGATCGCGACCGGTTCTTCCGTCAGGCCTACGGAGGATTTCGCCTGATGACGCACTTCATCGGCGACAAGCGAGTCAGGGCTCCCGAGACGTTTGATCTGACCTATGGGTTTAATGAGTCAGTAACTGGCGGCCGCATCCATGGCGGCGTAATGCGGCTTGAGGGATTTGTTCCGATCCCTGTCGACGTCATGAGTTGGGTGTACTTGTTCGGAACAGGCATGTTCAAGCCTGGCGCGAAGGCCACGCTTTCACACCCATTTCTTCTCGATCCGGCGCCTACGGGCACTCTTCCTACGGATCCGAATGCCGTCGTGATTGCAACGCCGCAGGCAGACCGCGATTACTACCGCGTTGGCGTGGGGATCGATTTGGTCGATTTGATATCCATGATCCGGGCAAACAATAGTGCGGCATCCAAGCAGTGATTTCGAGATCGGCCTTGGCATTCAGCACAAGGGGTAGTCGTTCGGGAGGCAGGGGCTCGAGCAAGCCCTTTGAGCTTCCTGGCTGAAAGGAGATGCGATGGAGACCTATTTCGAGTGTTTGGCGGAGAGAGCGCTACTCGCAAAGAACACTGACTATGGGGTGCTCCAGCAGAGGATCCTGAAAAAAGTTGTCGAGCCACGAGTTGAGGTTCTGGATGCAACCGAACCTGATCCGGGAAAACTCCGCGACAGACTGCAGACTGCGCTTGTGATGGCGTTGTCCACGGATCGGCCCCCCTCTTCCGCACAGCAGTCGCATTCGCTAAAGGCGCAGATTGACCACCTCCTGGAGCGGATTGACCGAATTGAAGGACTGCTCGCTATCGTTTCGCCAGGGGAAGCGGACTGGAGCTGGGGGTGGAAAACACAAGTCCAGCACCTGGGCAAGAGATATGAATTGGAGAAGGTGCACGGAAAGGAGTTGAACGGAAAGGAGTCGCAGGGAAAGGCGTTGCATGGAAAGGAGGCTTGGTCTGCTTTCCTGGGCGAACATCCACCGTCGTCGCCGGAATCAGATAAGGTAGGCGCGCAAACAGCAGGAACCCGAAAGCAAGAACTCGATCGCCTCCAAGAACTGGAGGCTCTGGTCGATTCGTACATTCCTCTGATATCGCGACGTCTGGCGGCACAACTGACGCAATCGGCGAGAATTGCGAGGATTCTGCAGAAGTATGGTCTTTCCGGCGAAGAATCAAAAGCGGAGTTGGCTGCGATTCTCGCAGGTGAGAAGTTCCCAGCGACGCTCGATCCTGGCACTCATCCGCACGCCACGGCCCCGCGCGCCCAGGGCGACGAAGGGGAAGACATCCGCATGAGATTCCAGAGCTGGCCGTGTGCCGCCGTCGGGGGATCTCTTGCCCAGGAACTGGCCGGTGCGCTGGAGTTCAGGCCTTCAAGCTGGGCACTGGCCCGCGAGCTGGACAGTCAGAAACTGGATGGCTACCACTCAACAGGTGAAAACCTTCCGGACTGCGCTGATCCACGGGGTACACCCAATGACAGGGCATGGCGGTCAGGCCTCATGGGTTTGGCGTTCTCCGGCGGCGGTATTCGAAGTGCGACTTTCAATCTTGGCATTCTGCAGGGATTGGCAAGCCTCGGCCTGCTGGGGCGATTCAACTATCTCTCAACCGTTTCGGGCGGCGGTTACATCGGCGCATGGCTGATCAACTGGATGAAGCGTAAAGGAGTCGATGATGTTGAAAGGAGGCTTTGTCCTGGTGCAACCCCAGATCCCCGTGACCCTCGCCTCGAACCGATTCGCTTCCTGCGCGACTTCAGCAACTACCTCACTCCGCAACTCGGTCTCCTGAGTGCCGATCTATGGGTGGTGGGCGTCGTCTGGGTCCGGAACACGCTCTTGAATCTTTTGGTGCTACTGCCTGCCCTTCTCGCGGTTCTGTTGATCCCCAGAGTTCCGGAATTGTGGGCGCAGTCGATAGCAGTCGCGCACTTCGGTCGTTTCGATTGTGCCCTTCCCGACCGGTATCGACTCGACGTGCCACTCACCGGTTGGTACCTATTCGGGTTGCTTGCATGTGCGCTGTGGGTGACCATCTTGGTTGCGCTGAACCTGCGACAGTTCCCGGTCGTCGACCGCGATGTCGACAAAGCCGAGGCTCCCCAAAGGCAGAGCTTTTACTCGCGCCCCTGGGGAGTTCTCACTTTTATTGTGGTGCCAATTTTCGTGGCCGCATGGTTCGCTGCAATCGAACTGTGGGTCCACGCAGGAGACTCGGGCCACTGGGAATGGACGTCCGCTGGTGTATGGGGCGCGATCATGGCGGCAATGATCCTGTTGATCGCAAAGTATCCGTATCATTTCAGCAAAGATGCTAAAGGCGAAAGCCTCACCTTGCATGGACTGGCGGCCATGGCGGTTGTGGTTGTAACCCTTGGCGGGGTGACGGCTCTCCTCACGATGGGGCTTGAGGCCGTCTTCGCCATTTGGAGAGGCAGCGATCTGCCGAACCTTCGAGCATCGTCGGCTGTGACTGTATTCGGGGCGCCGTTGATCGTATTCGCCCTGTTTTTCCTGGTGATCCTGCTCGCCGGGTTTATGGGCCGGAAGTTGCCGGACGCAGCTTCAAAGTGGCTCGTCCGCCTGCGGGCTTACCTCGCCATCTACTCATCGATCTGGATTCTCTGGACCGGCGTCGCGATTTATGGCTCATGGCTTTACGACAACCTCCTTTACCTGTGGTATGCGAAAGCGCCGCTGATTGCGGCATGGGCGTGGACCACGGTTCGTGGCGTACTGGCCGGGAAAAGTTCGGACACGAGCGGGGGCAAGGCCGACTGGAAAAGCTCGCTGGGGTTCTATGCGACGGTTGGCCCTTACGTGTTCATCGCTGGATTGTTCCTGGCGATGTCGGTGGCTGCGGACCGCTCGCTGAAGGCGCTTACTGAATATCTCTCCGCGACCGGCGCGGACGAGTCGTGGATTACCCGCTCCTTTTCGTGCGCGGTGGTCGGCCATGAATGGACATGGTCGCTGTTCATCGTCCTGATCGCGGCAGCCTTTTTGTCGACCTGGCTGTCGTTCTGGTTCGATGTCAACGAGTTCTCGTTGAATCGGTTTTATCGAAGCCGGCTGGTACGCTGCTACCTCGGAGCTGCCAACGACGACCGCAAGCCGAACCCTTTCACGGGATTCGACCCCGCTGATGACTCCAGTCCTTTGTCGAAGTTCTCCAAGAAGGACAACTATGAAGGTCCATTCCCCATCTTCAATGCGACGCTCAATCTGGTCCATGGAGATGAGCTAGCCTGGCAGGAACGCCGTGGTGCGTCCTTCGTCTTCACTCCGGAACTCTGCGGCTATGAAACTCCATGGCATGCGGCAGCCAACCCGCAGCCCTTCGCGAAGTTGGAGTACCTCGGGTATCGCGAGACAGCAGACTTTGCCTATCCGAGTCCCGGCATGCATCTCGGCATTCCGATGTCGGTGTCCGGTGCGGCACTCAGTCCGAACATGGGCTTCTATTCTCGCGCCGCCACCGGTTTCTTGATGACCATCTTCAATGCACGTCTCGGATGGTGGCTCGGCAATCCTCGCCACAAGAAGACATGGCGAAAGGCCGGACCAACCCAGGGGCTTGCGTATCTCACGAAGGAACTCATGGGATTGACGAATGATCGATCGGCATTCGTCTATGTCTCAGATGGCGGACACTTTGAGAATCTCGCGATCTATGAACTAGTCCGAAGACGCTGCCGTTATATTGTCGCCTGCGACGGCGAGGAAGATGCCAAACTTGCGTTTAATGGACTGGGCAACGCCATCCGAAAGTGCCGGACGGACTTTGGCGTGGAGATTGACATAGGCGTCGACCTCATTAAGCCCGAGAACGCCGCAGTGCTCGGTCGCAGTCATTGCGTAGTCGGCACCATTCAGTATCCCGATCAAGTGGGATTGGGATATCTCGTGTATCTCAAGGCATCGATTGTTGGAAGCGAGCCGGAAGACGTGCTGCAGTACCGGGTCTCTCATCCCACATTCCCGCATCAATCGACCGCGGATCAATGGTTTACGGAGTCGCAATTCGAAAGCTACCGGCGACTCGGCTTGCATGTCGCGGAAACAACCTTTAAACGTGCGGTTGGAGACCTCAAGAATCTGGAGAACAATTCCGAGTACCGACCACAGCTCTTCGAAGAACTGCGTGACATCTGGTTCCTGCCGGCAAAAGCGATTCAACAGAATTTCACGCGACACGCCCAGGCACTCGACGAACTGGTGAGGGAGATGCGGGCGGATGCGACTCTGGTCAAGCTGCATGATTTTCTGATACCAGTTGAAAATCCCAAGCAGCCAAAGATAGAAGAGGATGAGGAAGCCAAAGTCTTTCTGTTCCTGTCATCAGTGATCCAACTGATGGAGAACATTTACATAGATCTCGACTTGGAGGCCAATGCGGACCATCCGCACTGTGCTGGATGGATACAGATCTTCCAGGCATGGGCGAAGACGGATATCTTCCAAAAAGCCTGGCACCGTTACGGATGGGTATACGGCCGGAATTTCAAGCGTTTTTGCACCCGCCGCTTTGGATTAGGTGCTTGAATCGTTGCTCCGGAGATGGTGGGTAATCGCCGGGATATTGAGGCGGGCAAACACAGCCAGCGTCACAAAGCCGCCGCGAATTCTAGTATGCTGGTAAGGCGGCCCGGCTGCGTTGACGCAATGAACATCGACCGAACGATCGCTGACATCGAGTACCTGGAACGGGTCTTCGCGCTGCCGGACAAAAGGCCGCCGACCGCAAGCGATCTGTCGGCTGCCAATCGTAAGCACGACCAAAGCCTCGCGCACAGCCCTTGGTTCCGGCTCTGGCAGAGTTACGGCATTTGTTGCCGGGGTGAATCCGATCCTGGCGTCAGCGGACTCTAGTTGGATTTCGGCGGCAGACATCCCGCCGCGCTTCGAACCCTTCCCTTCACCGACACGTAAGGTCCGGACTCGCTCCCCGGGGCTATCCCTCAAGCCGACGGCGAAAGATGCTTCAGTACATCCGCCAGTCCTTGCATCCGCATCGAGTCGGCCGGATTCTTGGCGCTCGCGGCGCTCTTCGTGAGCGAGGGTGCCAGCTTTCTCAGCTTGGCAACTTTCTTCTTACTCATATGGGATGCGTCCGCGTCCTGAATCGCTTTCTGCAGTTCGGTAAGTCGATTTGCAGCCAACGCCTGCGAGCGCGATAGCTGGTCCAGATAGGCTTTCGCTACGACCAAACTAGCTGGCCATTCGATCTTCGGCTGGTCCTGCACATTGAACTCTGCCAAGTGAATCGCCTTGGCTGCATCGATTTCGTTCTGGCTGAGAAACTTCGTCGGGCTGAGTTCGAATATGTCCAGGCCGCGGGCGATCTCTGAAGCGTAGATATACCCGTTATACCAATAGGCCGACCAATCTCCTCCCAGCACCAGGGACTTCGCATCGATGGGACCGCGATCGAAGTAAGCGATCTCGTAGGGATTGCCCGGATCGGTGAAATCCATCACCGAGATGCCACCCTGGTACCAGGCTTGCACCTCGATATCCCGGCCAGGAACTGGAACCAGAGAACCGTTGTGGGCCACGCAGTTCTCCGAATCGCTTTGCGCAGCGGGCATTTTGTAGTAATTCGCGAATGTGAGCTTGCCGTCTTTCACCTGGAAGATTGCATCGGCGCCCCATTTGTTCGGATCGTTCGGACGGCACCGAGCGCCCAGGCCTCCGCCCCACTCATCGGTGAAAACGACTTTGCTGCCGTCATTTGAAAAGCTGGCGGAATGCCAATACGAGTAATTCGGATCATTCACCGCATCAATGCGCTTGGGGTGCGCCGGGTCTTTGATATCCAGGAGTATGCCATTCCCGGAGCACGCGCCCGCCGCCAGGCCCACGGCCGAGTAGACCGTAATGTCGTGGCACTGGTCGGTGTCCACCGGCTTTTCAGCGCCCTTTTTTCCGTGTGTGCCGCCGTTGTTGAGGCCGTTGATCGCGCCCGTACGGGGATCGATAAACACTCGTGGACTCGAAACGATTCGGGCGTCTTGCGGCGCAGCCAGAGGGACCTTGATCACATCAATTCGGAAAAGCGCCGTGTCCGGATCCTTGTCGGGCTTTTCGCCGGAGCAGCCGGCCAACTCTTCAGGCTGGCGCACGAACGAGGTTCCCGATACGTAAACGTAGACGTTGTCCTTGTCAGTCGGATCAACGACCAGCGTGTGGGTGTGCGATCCCCGGCAGGTTTGCACGGCCGCAACCTGCTTCGGATTTCGGACGTCGGATATGTCGAAGATTCGCACTCCCCGGAACCGATCCTTCTGCGCCGAAGGAAGGTGGGATTTCTTTTGTCCGTCTTTGTCGTCCGATGGAGGAGCGGGGTCAGCTGGAAATCCCTCGACTCCGCAATCCAGGCGCCCGTTCGGCATCTCCACCGACATGAACATCAGATTCTTGTAAACCGACACGTCCCCTTGTCCCCCCGGGCACACCATCGACGTGAGCAACTGCGCATTTGCGGGATTGGAGATGTCGTAAATCGTCATGCCGTAGAAGTTCCCCTGAAACAGATGATTCCCCTGGAACGCGAGGTCGGAGTTGGCGAAGGCGAGTTGCGCAATCATCAGGTGCACGGCCTTCGGTATTTTCGGATTGTTCCCCAAGCCCAGTTGGGTCGTTATCTTTTCCACTTTGGGGTCATCGGGATCGGAGGTACCGAGTTGAAACGCGTCCGGTTTCTTCAGGAGCAACAGGTGCTTCATACCCATCGCCGCCTCACCAGCGTCGTAGATCCCGGGCGCCAGCTTGGCACGAGGATCGTTCGCATCGGAACCGGCCATGCCCGGCGGCAGTGGAGGCGCAGGCTGCGGAGCAAAAAAGTCCTCGTCACCTGCTTTGTCCTTCGAGTCCTGCGCGGAGGCGGCGCTCGCTGGCTTCGTCGGTTCTGCCTGCGCCGGAGTCACGGATTGCGCGGCTTGTGCCTGCGCCCAGTTCACTCCAATGCCAAGAACCAAAAATGCCACCAACTCACACAGGACGACGTTTCGAATTCCTTTCATCGATTCTCCTCTGGCTTCTCTTTATCCAACATGACTTGCATGATGTGAATTTCAGCGCGCTGGGTGTTGTCGGCGTCGGTCGCGAAATCGAACAACTCCGCATCCTGCCCTGCTCCGGCGGTATCGAATAGATCCTTCACCATCGTCAAGGCGCCCTGGTGATGCTGGATCATGCCCACGAGGAACAGATGATCGAAGTCCGCACCGGTCGCCTTTCGAAGAGCGGCCATCTGCTGCGGCGTAAGCATTCCCGGCATGAGCTTCATCGAGTCGTGGTGCATGGTCATACCAGGCATGTCTGCCATCGGCGCTGGAACCGTCTCGCCGCGGGCCGCAAGCCAGCGCTTCATTAATTTGATTTCGTCGGATTGCGAGCTGCTGATCTTCGCACCGAGAGAGCGTAGGTCCTTATTCTGGGTATGCGATGCGATCAAGACCGTCATTTCTACGGCTTGCTGGTGGTGCATGATCATTCCTTGCATGAACTCGACGTCCGCGGCAGACCGCGGAGGCAGAGTCGCCTTGGTCGACGATGGGAGCGTTTTGCTTGCCGAGCCGGGGGCTCCCGGCTGCACGACCACCGGCTTGGCGGACTCACTGTCTTTTTGGGCCTGCACGACCTGGGGAAGAAAGAATACGAACAGACCGGCGACACATACTGCATAGTAAGCGGCAAGTCGCCGAATGAAGTGCACTCCACGGCTTCGGCAGGCACGAAACTGCCGATAAACGGCTTCTAAGCTAGAGAAGTTCATTGGCAGGATGGGGATATGATCTTGCCACAGGAATGCGGGTTTTTCAAAGTTTCTTTGGCGAATGGACCTGGAACTTACTTCCTGAACAACTGAATGAGGTAGAGGTCGTCGATGGACTTCTGCTCTTTTCGTGCTTCTTCGCGACGATATGTCTGATGGCGTTGTTCGCGGATCCGGCTCAGCAATTCACGATCTCTGCGCGCTTTCTGGAAGATTTCCAGTTGTTTTTGTCTCTCAATCTCCAGCCTCCTGTGCAGCTCCTGCAGCCGGGAAGCGATATTCCGCAGGTCAGCTTCCTGTTCGGCCCATCCCTGCAGATGCACTGCGGGCAAGCCCGTCCCCAGGTCGCGGTCGCGCTGCTCCCGAAGTGCCGTCTGCCGTTCTCCCACCTGGCGCATCTCAAACTGAACTGCGCTGATCCTTCCTGCAATCTGCTGGAGTACGGCCTCCTCCGCTTGCTCCACACTCTTGCGATATTTCAGAACACTCTCGAGGCTAAAGTGGAAGGCCATAACTAGCTGGGCAAAGCCGCCATGCGCTCCATGGTCTCAGGGAGCTTCGGTAATTCCGAAGGAGTTTGCTGGAGGAAAGTATTGATGGTCGACAGCGAGGCGATGGCTTTGTCGAGCATGGGATCCGAGCCTGGCTTGTACGCACCGATGCGAACAAGATCTTCCGCGCGGGCATAGGCAGCCAGCATCGCACGGATGGCTCCCGCTTTGTCGATCTGCGCGCGAGCACAGATATTCGGCATTAGCCGACTTAGGCTATCGAGCACAGAGATCGCTGGAAAGTGGTTGCGCAGAGCCAGATTTCGATCGAGCAAAATGTGGCCGTCCAGGAGCGACCGTGCGGTATCTACCAGCGGATCTTGTTGGTCGTCTCCCTCCATTAGGACCGTGTAGAAAGCAGTAATGCTGCCGGTTGAGAAGTTACCCGCTCGTTCGATCAGGCGCGCAAGAAGTCCGAGCACAGATGGCGTGTAGCCCTTTGCTGTCGGCGGTTCGCCGGCAGCCAGGCCAATCTCTCTCTGCGCCATGGCAAGGCGCGTGAGTGAGTCGAGGATGAGCATCACCCGTTTTCCCCTGCCGCAGAAATACTCTGCGACAGCAGTCGCGGCAAGAGCCGCGCGAATTCGCATCAGAGGAGATTGATCGGATGTTGACACAACGACAACCGAGCGCCGTCGTCCCTCATCGCCGAGAGCTTTGAGAAAATCCGACACTTCACGGCCGCGTTCGCCCACCAGAGCCAGGACGGTCAGGTCCTCCGTAGTCGCTTTTGTCATCATGCCGACCAGAGTTGTTTTACCCACGCCGCTGCCGCCGAAGATTCCAACACGCTGTCCGCGACCACAGGCGAGGAAGCCATCGATCGCGCGAATTCCGGTTCCGATTGCTTCGGTGATGGGTTTACGGCTCAGGGGCAGTGGCACATTACCATCAATGGGAACCGTTCTGGTTGCCCGGTACTCGCCCTGGAAGTCCAGAGGGCTGCCTTGCGCATCGATTACCCGACCGAGTAGTTCCGGGCCCACGCGCAAGGAAGGGTAAACGCCGCGGGTCACAATCCGGTCCCCAAAGCGAATGCCTTGGGGCTTCTCCAAAGGCATGGAGAGCACCGTCGATCCGCGGAACCCGACCACCTCCCCCGGAAATGTGTTGCCGCTGGAATCCTGAATCTCGCAGGATTCCCCCACCGAGCAGAACGGGCCGGCCGACTCCACCAGATTGCCGACCACGTGGGTAACGCGGCCTTTCCAGCGCAAGGTCGAGGATGTTCGCAACCAGCGGGAGTACGCGTCGAGATATCCTTCGCTCATTTTGAGCCTGGCCTTTGCGCCAGCAAGTCAAAGAACCCGAGCTCAATTTCCTTGAGCTGGGACTCAATCCCAAGCTCTGTCTCGCCCAGTTCTGTCTCCAGAATGCAATCGTGGGATGCCACTTTTGCGTCGCTCTCGACTTCGATGTTCATCCATCCGGAGAGACTCTTCGCAAGATAGTCCTTCCACGCAGCGGCCTCGTCTGGATTCACGTGAACTGTGACCTTAGTTCCCTGCTGCAGTTTCTCCAAAGCTATCTTGGCCAGGGCAGCAACCAACATTCGGTCGACCTGAGCTTCGCGGTGGAGAATCTTGGCGGCGATCGAGAGGGAGAGATGGACCAACTCAACCTCGACGCGCCCGTAGTAGTCGGATACCTGCTGCTGGAAGTTTCGCAGTGCCTCAGAAACCCGCGTGAGCTCTTGCGATTCGTGGTTCGCCTCGTTCTGCTGCGCCTGCTGCAGCCCTTCCTGAATGCCCTGGGCCCGGGCATCGGCCAGAAGGCGTTGCATCTCCGGGCCAGCCGGATTTATATTCTGCGGGTTCGAGGTCTTGCCGATTGCCGTCTTTGACGTCCCGGACTCCGGGTATTCGAATGCCTTGACAGAGGCAGGCAAAACTGACGTTCTAGGCGACGAACTCATCTTCTCCCTCAGCTTTCAGGCTGATCTTTCCTTCGGACTCCAACTGACGGGCAGCCGCCAAGGCGGTCTGCTGAGCCTCAGTGACCTCTTTTGCACGTACCCGACCCATTACTTCCATGTCCTCTTTGAGCATCTCCACCGCGCGGGACGACATGGCTTTGAAAATGTGATCTCGCACGGCCTGGCTGGCACCTTTCAGCGCAAGCGCCAGCGTCTTCTTGTCCACCGCCGCCACCCACTCGCGCAATGCAGTTTCTGGAACACCGACCAAGTCCTCGAAGGTGAACATCAGGTTCCGCAGGTCGTTGGCCAAGTCAGGATTGTCTTTTTCGAGAGAATCGAGAATCGCTTTCGAAGTGGTCGGCTCCAGGTGGTTGAGCAGTTCAGGTAGCGTCGCCGCCGGGCTCTTTACTACTTTCTTCTCGACGGCGTTCATCGGTTTCAGTTTCTGGTTGAGGACATTGCTGATCGCCTCAGCCACTTCCGGCGAGTACTGCCGGAGCTGAGCCATTCGCTTGACCACTTCGCTCCGTGCTTCCTCAGGGAACTTCCCCAGGATCGAAGAAGCGTGTTTAGGATCGAGATGAGACAGGATCACGGCCGATGTCTGCAGGCTCTCCTTCTCAAGGAACGAAGCAACCTGCTGTGGATCGGTGTTTCGCAGCCATTCGAACTTGCCTGCTTTGCCTTTTCTTTCCTGGGCCACTTTCTTAACCAGTTCCGTCGCCTCTTCCTCGCCAAAGGCCCGGTGCAGCAGACGAGCGGCGTACTCCGTCCCACCTTCGATCTGAAAGCGCGTGGTCGTGAGCTGTTTCTCGTACTCTTCGAGAACGTGCTGCGCCACTTCAGGAGGCACAACTTCCAGCGAAGCCAACTCCGCAGCTATCCGCTGGACATCCGATTGGGAAAGCTGGCGAAGAAGGGGAGCCGAAGCCTCGTCGCCCAGCACCGCCACAAGAATGGCCGCCTTGCGAATCCCGGTCAGAGCCGCTTCTGCCCGCGCTCCGCTCACCGCGCCTCCTCACGCAACCATGCCTGGAGAACGCGCCCGGTTGCCGCGGGGTCCGTCTTGGATTTCTCTGCCAGTTGCTTCTGGAGTCCCAGCGTCCGCCGTTGGGAATCGGTCAACGACATCACCTCTCCCGCGGCCAACCCGCCAAGCTCCTGCGTTTCCTGTTCCGCTTTCACTAGTGCAGCCTGTCGACCCGGCAATTGCTTGAAAGCCTCCATTGCCTGACGCTTGATCGGACGAATCAGGAACAGATACACCAGGACGAACAACAAGAAGATCCCGCCGTAGCGAATGAGCGACGACCAGTCATTGAGCGTTACACGGACTTTCTCGAGCTTGCCCGGCGGCGCGGGGGCCTGATCGGGCAACTGCTGAAATGAGAGATTCTGGACAGCCAGACTGTCACCGCGCTCCTTGTCTAAGCCGATGGCAGCCGAAGCCAAGGCCTCAATTTGCTTGAGTTCATCGGGAGTTCGCTTACGGCGAGTCTCCGTGGCCTTTCCATTGATCTGCTGGACCTCAACCGCATCGTCCACCAGGAGTGCCGCAGAAATACGGCGGATCCGCCCTGCAGGCTGCAACGTGTGACGCGTGAACTTGTCGACGGCGTACGTTCCGTTCTCGGTTTTGGACATCGATACCGTATCGTCGCCTTCTTCTTGAGTGGCTTTAGCGAGCCCGTTGGAATTTGCGGCGTTCTTGTCGTTGGGAGCGCTCCCTGCCGGCACGTTGCTGGCTGTGCCGGGGATTCCACCAATCGCCCCTCTACTGCCGACCTGCTCCTCGGAGCGCTGCATGGTGATCGCAACCGCACTCTTAGGATCGTAGGTTTCGCGGTTCTCCTCAGCGGTGCTCGGATCGTATTCCACATTCACACTGGCGTGGACCCGCTGCGCTCCCACGACGGGTTCGAGCGTGGTCACAAGACGCTGCGTGAGTTGGTCCTCTAGTTCTGCATCTGTAGCCGAGTTGCTGTGACGGGAAACCAGCGGCTGGTTTGTATCCGCGTCGATCACGGTTACGTTCTGCGGCGACAGCTTGTCTACCGCGCCAGAAACCAGACTGGCGATGGCGCGATGCGTATCGTCCGACAACTTTCCGGAACGTAACTTGAGGATCACCGATGCCTTCGCCTCGCGCTCTCGATCGACGAAAACGGAGTCGGTCGGCATCACCAGGTGCACCCGCGCACTCTCGACATCGCGCAAGGTCGCGATGGTGCGTTCCAGTTCGCCTTCCAGCGCGCGCTGATAGTTAACCTTCTCGTCAAATTCTGTCTGCCCCCAGTTCAGTTTGTCGAAAAGCTCAAATCCCAAGCGTCCGCTGCGTGGCATGCCTTCGCTGGCAACTTCCAGACGGCTTGAGTCGATCTTGTCGCTAGGGACGCTGACCGTCTTGCCATCCTGGCTGATTTGATAGGGGACGTTCTTGGCAGCCAACCGCTGGCCGAGGGATTGCGCGTCAGCCGGCTCCATGCCGGTCATCAGGGGCTTGTAGTCCGGAGTAGCGATCAGGCGCGCAAACATGATGATGATGGCCGTGACAAAGGCAGCGCCCCCCATCAGCACCAGGATTTCCTTGGTCTTCAGGGCGGCGATGACATTCCGCACTTCGTTCAGGATTTGTTTGAAGCTATTCATAGGGTCCGGCGGTCAGTTCCTAGAACTGCATGCGCGAGATCTCCTGATACGCATTCACAATTTTGTTGCGCACCTGCATCATCAGCTGAAACGCTATATCCGCTTTCTCCACCGCAATCATCACGTTCTGCACGTCGCTGCGATCGCCCTTCAGCAACTCCGTCATCTGCTGCTCGGCGCTGGCGTGCATGTCCTCCACTTGATTGATGGCGGTCTTGAGAGTGTCCTTGAAGCTGCCGTCCGCCTCGCCTCTGCCCGAAGTGCCGGTGGAGGAGGGCATCTGGCTGTTCGGGAAAACCGGAATATTGGAGATGAAGTGGTTCATGGTCTCTTTTCGCTTTCTACTTCAGGATGTCCATTGATCCTTGAATCATCTGTTTCGTAGCACTCACGGCCGCCGCATTGAGCTGATACGAGCGCACTGCCCCCATCAGATCGACCATTTCGGCAATCGGGTTAATCGCCGGATAGGCGACATAGCCGTTCTTGTCGGCGTCCGGATGGCCAGGCTCATAGCGCATCATCGGAGGGGCCGGATCGTTGACCACTCTTGCTACCCGAACCGCGGGAGTTGGGCGGCCCGCCAGCCGGCGTATCCCGGCCAGCAGCAATTTGAAAGGAGAGTTGCCAGAGCTGGCGAAAACAACTTCCTTCCGGCGATACGGACCACCTTCCGACGTGCGCGTGGTATCCGCATTGGCCATGTTGGCTGCGACAACTTCTGCTCTCTGGCGCTGCGCTGCCATAGCTGAGCCGCTGATTTCCAGAGTCTCAAAGATGCTCATTGGTCTTTACCCTCGTTAATCGCGTGAAGAAGACGATGGAACTCGGTGCGAATGAACTGAATGCCGATGCGGAACTGCAATTGAGTCTCGGCGAGCAGCATGCTTTCTCGATCCAAGCTCACGTCGTTTCCGTCGGGGCGCTGCAGTAATCCCGGAACTCGATGGGCAACGGTACCAATCGCGGGTCCGTCTTCCATGCCGTTGGCCCGGTCGAGTTCTTCCCGGAAATTGATGTCCTCTGTCTTGTAACCCGGAGTGTCGATGTTGGCCAGGTTCGTTGTGACGACCTTCTGGCGATCAGCGGTCACATCCAGGAAACGTTCCAGGAATTTCAGTGTTTCTGTGTTGATCATCAGGCGTACCTCCGCGGAGGCAGGCCGAATTCCCGAATCTTGTTTCGGATCGTTCGGAGGCTCACACCGAGCATCTCGGCAGCGCGCGTACGATTTCCTCCCGTCAACTGGAGAGTTGTCTCAAGTAGTTGTCTCTCAAGCTCCTTCATCGAGGTCCCGGCCTGTAGCGAGATCGGCGACGCTCCCGCCTTGAGGGCGCTGGGCGTAAGGAATTCGGGGCCAAGGTACTCGGGCCCGATCCTGTCGCCGTTGCTGATGGCAACCACGCGCCGCATGAAGTTCGCCAGCTCACGGGCGTTCCCCGGCCAAGGGTGATGCTCCATCCCAGCGAGGAATTCCCGATCGAGATCGGGAGCAGAACGGCCGGATTGTTTCGCGAATTTTTGGGCGAAATGCTGTGCCAGCAATGCAATGTCATCGCCGCGCTCGCGCAGTGGCGGCAGAGTCAGAGGAATAACATTCAGGCGATAGAACAGGTCGGCGCGGAACCGTCCGTGTTCCACCATCGTTTGCAGCGAGACGTTGGTCGTGGCGACGATCCGGACATTGACTGGAATCGTGCGCGTGTCGCCGAGACGTTCTACCTCCCGCTCCTGTAACACGCGAAGCAGTTTCGGTTGAAGATCGAGAGCCATCTCGCCGACCTCGTCGAGCAGCAGAGTCCCACCGTTAGCCAATTCGAACTTGCCGACCTTCGCCAGCGTCGCACCGGTGAAGGCACCTTTGACGTGGCCGAAGAGCTCGCTCTCCAGCAGTGTTTCCGGCACCGCGGCGCAATTAACAGCCACAAACGGCTTGTCGCGGCGTTCACCGCTCTCGTGGATGAAACGCGCCAGGAGTTCTTTGCCGGTACCGCTTTCCGCCTCGATGAGAACATCAGCATCGGCCTGGGCCGCGATGCGAGCCCGATCAAGGGCCTTAGCTAGCGCAGGTGACGATCCGACGATCTCAGCTCCATTCCCCACCGTCAAGGAATCTGTCGTCCTGCGATCCATGACGCGAGAGACGACAAGCTGCAGCTGTTCGAACGAGAACGGCTTGGTCAGGTAGTCACAAGCTCCGCTCTGCACTGCCTGAACTGCTTGCGAAACGGTTGCAAAGGCAGTCACGAGAATTACGGCGGTTGACGCATCGGTGGCTTTCACCGTCCGCATGAGGTGCAGGCCATCACCGTCGGGCATACGAACATCGGTCACCACGAGGGGGAATCGTGACCTTCTGAACTTCTCCGTCGCTTCCACAGTTCCGCCGGCGGTCTCGACCTGCCATCCCGCTTGCTCAAAATTGGCCTTCAAAGCCATGCGGATACCTGGCTCGTCGTCCACCACCAGAACCGACTTCATTAACTGACTCATAGGACCGGAAGCTCCACGAGGAACGTTGTTCCTCTGCCGCTCTGGCTCTCGACTCGAATCGTGCCCGAGTGTTGCTCCACGATGCGCCGACAAATCACGAGACCAAGTCCGGGCCCATTCTTTGTGATGGCCTTCGGTTCGAAGATCGCTGGAAGGTCGTCTTCATCGATACCCTCTCCAGTATCTGCAAATGAGATCAACACACGACGTTCCTCAAGCCTCGGAGATGCACTGATGGTGAAAGTCCCGCCGCGATAGGTGTGGCGGAATGCGTTGATCGCCAGATTCAGGACAACCTGTTGAAGACCATTGGCATCGCCCATAATTTCCGTGGAGCCGAGTGGAGCATAAAGCCTCAGTTTGATTCCGGCCTGATCGGCCAGCGGACGCACAAACGACACGCTGTTCTGTAGCACGGCCAGCAGATTGACTGGTGCATGATTCGTGGTCCCGGAATTGTGAAACTGGAGAATGTTGTTGATCGTGGCGGAAATAGACCGCACTCCAGCCTGGAGGTTCTCAATCACGAATGAAGTTTCACCGTCACCAACAGGCCGCTTGGCGAGCAGCCCAGTCCACAGTTCGAGGCTGCTCAGTGGATTCCGAATCTCGTGGGCGAGAACCGCAGCCATCTCACCCAAAGCGACCATGTCGCGTGAACGTTCCCGCTGCTCGTCAGCTTTTTTGCGCGCTGTGATGTCGCGCAGGATCAGAATGGTTCGTTCGTCCGATTCGGCGGCCGACCTTGGCCCCTCCAGCCGCAGAGTGGTCTTGCGAACCGAGAGCCAACGGGATTCATCTGCAATGAAGAGTTCGTGCTCATCTTCGCGAGCGATCGCCGCGGTGAGATTTCCCTGGACAGCCTGCGACAGATTCTGCAGCCGCAAGCCGGCAGCCTGGCTCGGAACGCCAATCAATCGTTGTGCTTCAGGATTGATCCAAGCGACCCTGTGGTTCTTATCAACCACGATCACTCCGCACGGCAGCGCCTGTAGAATCTGCTGGAGCGCCGATCGGATGCTGCTGTTCTCTTCGAGACTTGCTGTCAGCGCTGCGTTGCGCTCTTCAAGCTCCCGGCGCAACTGGGCAACCTCGGCCTGAAGCTGGCCGTAGGAGGTCTCCATGCGGCCGGCTGTCGCCATGAACGCGTGGAATGCGTCAGCCAGATTGGCGGCCGGCGTTCCCGCGCTCGGCGGGACCATTGGAGCGGGATGAGAGCTAGGCAACATCTGCCTACGTGAGTGCAAGGCATCCTCCAAAAATGATCAGATCCGGGAAGTACATTCCCGTCCGTAACTACAGGACGATGTGCTTGGCGAGGATGAGACGCTCGTCCTGCGCGAGGATTGTGGCGCGCTCAATGACATTGCGCAGTTCGCGGACATTCCCCGGCCAGTTGTGTTGCATCAGGAGGAATGTCGCCTCTGAGCTCAACGTGTAGCGGTGAGAGCCGAACTTGTTGAGAAAGCTTTTCGCAATCAGCGGCACGTCTTCCAGTCTTTCCTTCAGCAGAGGAAGGTCTATGGGGAATACAGCCAGGCGGTAGTACAGGTCTTCCCGGAAGCGCTGCTCCTTCACCAACTGGGGAAGGTTTACGTTGGTAGCAGCCACGACCCGGACGTCCACGCGAAAGCTGTCAGAACTACCCAGCCGCTGGACCTCTCCCTGTTCCAGGAACCGCAGCAGCTTGGACTGCAGGCCGAGGGGCAGTTCGCCAATCTCATCAAGGAAGAGGGTTCCGCCCTGAGCGGAGTGAATTCTCCCGATTCGTGACTGCACCGCTCCGGTGAAAGCTCCTTTGGTATAGCCGAACAACTCCGCCTCCAGCAGCGGTTCCGGGATCGCGGCACAGTTGATCACCACAAAAGGATTGGAGTGCCGGGAACTCAGGGTGTGGATCGCCTGCGCAACCAGGTCCTTGCCTGTCCCGCTTTGACCGGAAATCAAGACCGTTGTGTCTCGCCTCGCAACCAGTTGTGTCATGTGATAAACACGCTGCATCGTGTGCGCAGAGCCAACCATCCCGGGCAGCACTGCGGCCGTATGCAAATCATCGCTGTACGCAGGGAGGACTCCCTTGCCGGACCAGGCGGCAGCCGGTTTCGGGGTAAAGTCTGCAGCAGCCGCCGGTGCAGGATCCTGAGTCGGCCGGTTCAGCATCACAATCTGCAGCCTGGGGAACTGTGCTCGCACAAGTTGCTGCAGTTCGGTGGAGTCCAGGTCCGGCAGTTTCGGGTCAAGCAGCATGAGTTCGAGATCGTTTACTTCCAACTGCGCGAGCGCCTGCGCTCCGCTGGTGGCTTCCAACAGCTTCCAATGTTCGGAGCGGGCACGGGACAGCAGGCCCGACCGCACGCTCTCATCGGGGCTTACAATTAACACGCCGATGTCCTTACCGCTGCCGGGTGCTCCAAGAGAATCCTGTATTACTGCTGTCGCTGTTGCGGTCGCCATACGGTCGCCGATCGCTCCTCTCAGTGAACTTCAGTAAGAATCACAACGTTGAAGCAGGTGCTCTAAGCTACAGGGAAGTCAGCGCGAATCGAGAGCGGCTCTAAACTGCTGCTGAAACTGCCACCCGCATTGCTGACGATCGCATCGGCCAGCGTCAGGGCGTGACTGCCAGCGTTATCGTCGTTCCCAGGCAACGTCCTCGGCGAGTACCCGATGCTGGGCTGCCGTTGCACATGAAGCGATACGGATTCCTTGTCCGAGCGAACCTCAATTCGCACCATGTCGCCAGGTGCCGAGACCATCCGGATGACGTCGAGGATGTAGCCGATGACCTGGCGCAACCGAATCGGGGAGATCCTGACCAGCAGTTCGTGCTTGGGGTGACGGAAGTCGAGTTGAACCTGAGCGGTCTCAAAGACGCGGATCCGATCTTCGATCTCCTGCTCCAGGACGCTAGTCAGCAGAATGTCCTGTACGTCCGGCGCGGGCAGCTGATAGCGGGTAAGTTGCGAGACGAACTTCGCAATGCCAGCGGCTCGACGCGATTGCTGCAGCAGTTTCTTCGTCAGTTCGCGGTACTGCTCGATGCTGGCTCCGTCCTGCAGAGATATCTCGAGATATCCGTGAATGATGGAAAGCGGTTGGGCCAGCCCGTGGAGCCCCGAAGAAAGCGTTCGGAGAAACTTCTCGTTAGTGGTGGCAGATTCATGCATGGCTCGTTCCTCAGTTCTCCGATAGAACGTAGCCAACGCCACGCACGGTGCGGATCAGCTTGGTGGGAAAGTCCGGCGTATCGATCTTGTCGCGGACGTATTTGACATAAACGTCGACGAGGTTGGTCGATGGATCGAGCGGCATGTTCCAGACGTTTTCCATGATCATGGCCCGGGTCACGGCCTGGCGGGCATTCTGCATCAGATACTGCAGCAGAGAGAATTCTTTACCGGAGAGATTGATGCGTTTCCCGCCTCGTTCCACCCGGTATTCCTGCCCGTCCAGCATCAGGTCCCCGACCTGTAGACGGCTGGCCAACGAAACCGGATTGCGGCGCAGCAGGGAGCGGACCCTGGCCATGAATTCTGCAAAAGAGAACGGCTTTAGCAGGCAGTCGTCGGCTCCACTCTCGAGCGACATCACCCGGTCTTCGACTTGCGTCCTCGCGGTCAAGACCAGGATCGGCAGCCGCGGCTGTTTGGGACGGATTTCTCTCAGGACCGAGAAGCCGTCCATCTTCGGCATGTTCAAGTCCAGAATCAGCAGGTGATAGCACTGCTTGTTCAGGGCTTGGGTTGCTGCCTCTCCGTCTTCGGCGTGCTGCACCTGGAAGGACTCAGCTTCGAGACGACGTTGCAGGAAGTTCGCCAATGGGACATCATCTTCCGCCAGTAGCACATGAGGATCGCGATTCTTACGTTGCATTTCGGTGTTCACGCCAACGCTCCTGGGTTATTAACCATCTTTAAAAGCTCGCTCCCTGTTCTTCGCTTGAGTTCGTGACCCTGACTCACTGACGGCTAACTAACTACTCACCGCATTCAGAGCTTTGAACCCCAGCCACAACAAATGCCTGAGCAAATGGGAGAAAGCGGCTCCCACTGTCAAGAAACAAGCACCTTCCTCTAATGCAAGCGCGGTACCAACATGGGAATTCCCAATTTCGGCTTAATTTAGGGTACTTACGCCAATCGTGCTCTTAGCGACTTGTAATGATTCTGGAATCTGCGTCTATAACCCAGACGGATTCACCACACGCCTTTCCAAAGGCGCGGGCAGGTGGGCAGGTGGAGCGGCGAGAGGGTTAGTGCTGCTCGGTCGTGGCGGGCGACGGTTCGGGCGACTCGGGTGACGGTACCGCGGATTCGGAGGAAGGGACGCCTGCACTGGGCTTCGACTCGGGCATGGGGATCTTCTGTTCCTGATCTTCATCCTTCGTAAGATATTGAACAATCAGACTTATCCTTCGATTGGAGGGCTCCAGCGGATCGGACGGCACACGCAGTTTCTGGTCGGCGAAACCTCGCACCTGGGAGACCTGGTCCTCCCTCAGTCCATTGACCTGCATCAGACGACGCGCAGTATTGGCGCGGTCCGAGGATAGCTCCCAATTGCTGTAACCGTTAGTCCCAACGTAGGGCTTTGCGTCGGTGTGCCCCTCGATAAAGACCCTATTAGGCAGTGTCCCCAGTTCTTGAGCGAGGGCAACCAGCAAATCCCTTCCGTCGGTGTTCAGTTCGGAACTGCCGCTCTCGAAGAAAGTGCCGGAAGAAGACTCAAGTAACTCAATCCGCAGGCCTTCCTGGGTGACTGTCATCTCGATCTGATTCTTCAGGCGGTCGAAATTCGCAACTTGCCGAACGACTTTCTGGAGTTCTTCTTTCAGTTGCGACATGTTGTCTTTGGTCAGGGTGAAGTTCTCGCCCGAGCCGGTCTGGTTTGTACCGACTTTCTTTGAAGTACCGGTAGGATCTTTGAAGTATCCGCCGACTGCGACCTGAAGCTGTTTGCTGCTGTTCATCAGCCAGAGCACGATGAAAAGTGCCATCATCGCCGTCACGAAGTCGGCATAAGCCACCTTCCAGGCCCCACCGTGATGGCCGCCGTGGCCACCCTTCTTCTTGATGATGACAATCGGCTTGTTCTGCTCAGACATGGACTACTTCCCGGCGGCGGCAGCCGCAGCCGAACTCGAGCGACAAGTCTTTTCCAGGTCTTTGAATGAAGGACGAACATGGCCGGGAACCGCACGACGAGCGACTTCCACCGCCATGATGGGCGGCGCACCTTTCATGAACGCAGTAATTAGAACGCGTAAAACGTGATAGTAAGCATGCTCGTCGTCAGCGATTTTCGCCATGTTGGCGGCCAAGGGGCCCACCAGACCGTAGCAAAGAAGAATGCCGAGGAATGTACCGACGAGCGCCGCCGCGACCTTGTGACCGATTTCCTCCGGCGGCCCACCCAGAGCACCCATCGTGATCACCACTCCCAAGACTGCGGCCACGATGCCCAGGCCAGGCAATGAATCAGCCACGCTGCTTAACGCGGATACCGGTTGTGTGGACCCGTGATGATGGACGTCCATGTCCAGTTCCATCATCTGATCCAGATCAAATGGATCCACCCCGCCGCTGACCGACATTCGAAGCGTGTCGCAAACGAAATCTCGAATGTGATGATCTTTCAGGAATGCCGGGTATTTGGAGAAGATCGGGCTCTTCCCGGGATCTTCCACGTCGGCTTCGAGCGCAACGATGCCATCTTTTCTCGCTTTGTTCAGCAGGTCGTACATCATCTTGAGCGATTCCAGATATCTTTGCGTAGTGAACTTCGAACCGCCGAGTATCCCGGCCACGCCGCCCGCGATCTTCTTGAGAACATGGATAGGATTGGCAACCAGGACCGTGCCCGCCGCCGCACCGCCAATGATAAGCAACTCCGCCGGTTGCAATAAGACCCTGATGTTTCCGTGCTCCATCAGGTAACCGCCAGCGATGGCTCCGAATACGACGATAATTCCGATAATGGCGAACATCCTCTGAGCACTCCCTATTCACAATTGAAAGCCAGACTTCACCCCTTGGTGCATGCGGCCGCGCCATCAGCAAGCACGTCCGGTTCGGCATCGGCCGGGTGAACCAGGTTCAATTCGCGGACCATCGTCTGGTACATCTTCTCGTACAGATAAAACCAGTGAATTCTCGGAACCGCCTGCTGGAAAAGGCTCAGCACCGTATGAGCCGTATCCGGGTGCCGGTCCAGCATCAGGCTGAAATCGATGTTGTCCCACTTCTCCAAGGCTTCCATCGCGTTCTCAACATCCGTGCGGTTGGCCTCGACATACTCGAGAATCCGCAGAGCGTTGGCTTCGTCCATAGCCGTTAGTGGGACGGGCATGGCCCACTCCCTCATCACCCTCGGGTGGCGGCGGAACATATGAAAGTAATCCGCACCGTAGACATACGACCGGCGCTTCAGATTTCGCGCGGGATAAGGCAGGTGATCGTGCCAGGCATGGGCTGCCGGATGGTAGAGCACGCGAAATCCTTTTTCGAAGAGTCGCAGCCCCATCTCCGTGTCTTCGCTGAGTTTATAGATTGATGCGAATGAGCCCACATCCATCACCGCATCGCGACGCACGCTCAGATTGCAGGTTATGAAATGGGAGTATCCGTACGGGCACCCTTCCTCCATACTGACCTGCGGGAACATAAAGGGTTCCATGCAAAAATAGTGGGTGAGGGCGCGGAGTCGTGCTTGCGCCGGGTATTGAAAGTTGCCAAGCACAGCCCAACGTTGGTAATTCAGTTTGCGGTGAGCCTGAAGATGCTGCTCGATGACGTCCGGATCGCAGATGGTATCGTCGTTCATCAGGAGCAGGTACTCTCCATTGGCGTGCGCGACGCCGTTTCGCCGCGCTGCGCCAGTGCCTGAATTCTGCTGGCGCAGATACTGAAATTGGAAAGGTGGCCGATACTCCCGCAGGAACTCCTCGCTCTGGTCCGAGGAACCGTCATCCACAACGATGACTTCGAAGTCGCTGGCCGGTGCAGTCTGCGCCTCAAGCGCGGCCAGGCACTTTCTCAGGATCAGCAATCGGTTGAAGGTCGGGACGATTAGAGAGATCCGCGGCGCATCTGCAGTCCGCTTGGGTAGCGCAAGCGGAATATTGCTCCATTGGCCCATAGCGGTCTGGCGTGCCGCCTCACGGCACAGCTCGGACATCTCCGGGTCCCCAAGGAGGCGGTAGCACCGTCCCAAGAGAACAATCACCTGAGTTACGAACTCCACTGCATCCCACGAACCGTCCATTCGGCTAAAGACGTGTCGGATCTGCTGGCGGGCTTCCACAACTCTGTTCTCCTTCAGCAGAAGAGACGCCAGCGTTACAAAGGCCTCCAATTGCCCTTGAAGACGTTGCAGGCCGCTACGGGAAGACAAACGAGCGGGGAACAGCTTTTCAACGTGCATGATCGAAAAGGGCTCGGTCACGGCCGACTTGGGGTCTGTCTTCAACGCCATTCCTAGTGCGTCCGAAACGACCTCAACCCCACATTTTCCAAGACGGCGCACTTCCCTTTCCGACACCAGATACAGCTCATGATCCCCGTTCGCTAGAACAATGAGGTCGGCTCGTCTGAATGCCTCCTCTTGTCGACTAACCCAGTCGTGACTCTTCTCGAAGGACTCCAGCTCACTCCGGTCGGGGCGCGTGGGCGGGCGACTGGGTTGGTGGAGTTGGTGCGTCCACACCACGATCCTCGTTCCCGAAGATTTTTGCCGAATAAAGTCCAGATACTGCTCCGGAATCGACAGTCCTCCCTCGAAACTGTCGGTGAGAATGGCAATGTCGAAGCTTGGGCCGGACAGGAGTTGTTCCAGGTTCCAGGATTGCGCGCCCTGGATTGGTTTTCCGAGCACCAAAACTCGTTCCAGGTCGTCTGCGTAGATGCGGATTCCAATCCGCGCCAAAGCATCGTCGTCGCCGGTCAGTCGCTCCCGGGCAATGAACGTAACTTGGTGCCCGAGTTCGACCAGGCTCCGCAGCAGTTCGTTTGCATCCGGGGCAGGATTGGGGTGAGGAAAGGTCTCGCAGATCACGAGCACACGGAGAGGGCCGACTCCATCGTGGGTCGTGTCGGGCGCAGACTTGGGGCGCGTCTCTGGCATATCGCGGATGTATACAGCGGACAGAACCAGCAATTGTGATTCCTCATTCGCCTTTAACTCTGCAGCGCCGAGAATGGTCCGCTGGCGGACTTTTTCAAGGGTTGAGGAAAGGAGGTTGAAGTCTACTTGCAAATCTGGACCGCAGAGATACCAGACGCCACCCGCGACTCGCGCGCCCGTGTGGAGATGTACTTGCTCCACCCAGTTCTTCTGGGCTTTGGCAACGACAAATGTTAAGCGCAGGTTAGAAGAATGCCGACGGTCGGGCTATCGATGATCGCGAAGAACGAGGGCAACACTCTATTCGATTGTCTGAAAAGTGCACAGAATGTCGTGTCGCAGATAGTTCTGGCGGACACGGGATCGACCGATGACACGGTGGCGATTGCGCGCGACTTCGGTGCAACGGTTCTTTCCGTACCCTGGAATAACCACTTTGCCGAGGCTCGCAATGCCGCGCTTCGCTGCATGCAAACCGATTGGGTCTTGGCTCTGGACGCGGACGAAGAACTGGACCAACACGCGGCAATGGTGCTCCCCAAACTTCTTGCCAGGGACTTCGGCGGGTATCTGGTCCCGATTCGCAACTATGTGTCGACAGCAACGGGGCGCGGATGGGACCGCGTCACCGAACCGAATGACGGCGCCCATCCCCGTGCGAAAGATGCGCCTGCATATTTTGTGCATGAGAACTGCCGGCTGTTTCGGCGCAATCCGGAGGTCTATTTCACAGGCCGGGTACACGAGTTGGTTGAGAACCGTATCGCGGCACTGAACCTCAAAATTGGGCGCGCGAACTTCTTCATTCATCACTTCGGCCAACTGACCAAGAAAGAAACAGACCGCTCCGGCAAAGCAGCCGGCTATTTGGAACTTCTGCGGATGAAGGTTCAGGAAATGCCTGAAGAACCGCTGGCCTGGATCCAACTGGGTCTGCAGGAATATGAGTCCTGCAAAAACTCGGAAGAAGCCCTTAGATGTTTTGACCAGGCGCTCAATATTCAACCCAAGGCTTCGGAGGCATGGATCTTCAAGGGAATGATACTCCTTGAATCTGGCAGATGTGAGGAAGCTCTGAACGCGCTGAATCGTGCGGATCCATTGGCCCCTGGAAAGACCTTACGTGCACAATTGCGCGCTGATGCTCTCCATAATCTGGGCAGACTGGACGAAGCCCGCGCGCTCTATAGTCAGGCGTTGAAACTCCACCGGAGCGACCCGGTTCTATTGAGCAAATTAGGCTATACGGAGGTAAGGCTCGGCTATGCCGAGCAAGGCCTGAAGAAGCTCATACGAGCGACCGAAGCCGCGCCCCATATGGCGGAGATACGCGAGCGCGCGCTGAAAGCATGCGTCGCCTCGAATCGTCTAACTGAGGCGGCCGAACATGCCGAGGAGCTGGTTCGAATCGAACCCAATCCACGCGCATTTCTGCGAGCCGCCAGCGTGAGAATGCAACTGAAGCAACGGGACAAAGCTAGCCTGCTGCTTGAGCAGGGACTGCAGCTGTTTCCCACGTCGGCCGATTTACATCGTGCAATGTCTGAGCTGTCGCGAACCGTCGCCGGGCTTGGATAAGTGCCGCCTACTGTGGTTGCGGCGGAGCGGGCGTTTCCGGCGGTGCCGCTTCCTCGGTTGGAGCCGGGGCGGGCGGTTCTACGTCGGGCGCCTTTCCAACAATGATCAAGTCAACCCTGCGATTCGCGGCGCGCCCTTGCTCTGTGGAGTTATCGGCAACCGGCCTGTACTGAGAGTATCCGGCAGCGGAGATCAAAGTAGGGTTGAAATGATACTGCTCAATGAGCAACGAAACGACCTGGGTGGCGCGGCTGGAGGACAGCTCCCAGTTCGATTTGAACTTCGCAGTGTGAATCGGCACATTGTCCGTATGCCCCTCAATGCGGATCTCGAACCCCCGGTTCCCGAGGATTCCCGCGATGCGCATCAGGGTTTCTCGACCGTCCTTCAACAGGTCTGCCTCCCCGCTTTTGAAGAAACCAATCTCCCGTAAGCTCACCACCAGGCCTTCCGGACTGGTTCGCACCTGGACCTCATGCTTACGTATTTCGTCACCCAGCGCGCCCTCGAGTTCGCTTCGCAACGAATCAACGTCAATGCCATACCCCGGCGCACCATATTTCTTGTCCGCAGTCCCTGCAACTTTGATGAGACGAAGAGGAGCGTCGGTAAGGTCGGGACGGCCGGTGTTATTGCCTGGAATCCCCGCGTCGCCGGGCGCAGTACCGGTAAATACGCCGAGTTGCTGGAAGGCGCCCTTGATCGACGCTGCGACTTGTGCCGCCTTCTTCTGATCGGCCTGCGATGACGCATACAGAACTACAAAGAAGGCGAAGAGTAAGGTGATGAAGTCAGCATAAGAAACCAGCCAGCGGTCATGGCTGGGACGTGGGGCCTTATTCTTGCGCCGGTTCATACACTCACGGGCTCTCGTGAGGCCGCAGCGCCGCGGACCTTAGCCTCACCGGGCTTCTTGTTCTGGAGATATCCCGCCAGTTTCGTCTCAAGCATCCGCGGGTTCATTCCTTCCAGAATCGAAATAACCCCTTCGAGCGTCATTTCTCGAAGAACCTGTTCTTCCCGCAGCTTGAGCTTGAGTTTGCCGGCCCATGGAAGAAAGAGAATGTTGGCGGACCCTACGCCGTAGATCGTTGCTACGAACGCGACCGCGATTCCTTTGCCCACCTCGCTGATGTTTTCCAGATGTTGCATGACCTGGATCAGCCCCAGAACAGCCCCGATGATTCCGATCGTGGGTGCGAATCCACCAGCAGATTCGAAGACTTGCGTAAGCCTCTCGGCTTGTTCGTCGAAATGATTGAGTTCTACTTCCATGATGGCACGCAGTTCGGTAGGTTCTGTGCCATCCACTGCCAGCATCAGGGACTTCTTCAGGAACGGGTCGTTGATTGAAGCCAGTTGCGCGTCCAGAGATACGATGCCTTCCTTGCGTGCTCGGTTCGCATAGCCGACCAGGTCTTTGATTACCTTTTGCGAATCCACTTCCTTGTTGAGGAACACATGCCCCAGGCCTTTCACCGCTCCCCAAACCACCGGAAGGGGAAATTGAATCATGACTGCTCCCAAAGTCCCGCCAATCACGATCATCGCGGCCGTAGGTTGGAGGATCTGGGTAATCTTTCCACCTTCAAGAATCAATCCGGCAAGAATACCGGCGGCAGCGAGAAAGATTCCTGCGAATGTGCTCTTATCCACGATGGCGGCCCTCAGAACTCAGGTTGATCGCACTTGGTTGAGGCACGGAGTTCCCTTGCCCACTTCCGGCCGCCGCCATCATCGACTGCCGAAACGTCTTGATCAGTTCAACCACTTCGCTCTCGTCCTCGCGCACAATCAGCTTCTCACCGTTCGTTAATGTGATGACCGTATCCGGCGACCGCTCGATGAACTTGACAAGGTCCGAGTTCAGGATGATGGGATGGCCGTTCAATCGAGTGACTCGTATCACGGTTTTGTCTCGCTTCGCGGAAGCGTAGGTGTGCTCTCGCCTAGGGCTGCCTTTATCGGCAGTCGTCTTCAGTTTCATTAAAGGACAGTGACCCAATGGACATCTGGGCTGTTACTGACGTTATGAGAGTCCGGTGATGCACGGGCCGCCAAGTGCCGATACACAGGCCCGCTACAAGAACCTGACAACCGAAGCGGTGAAACAAGGGCAAATGCCGCAGGGTTCGGGTGCAGGAACGAGCACACTCAAGGAGCTGAACAATGATCAGTATTTTGAACAACGTTTCGTCCCTTGCGGCGCAGAACCAGCTGTCCCTGACGCAAGCGTCGCTACAGAAGACACTGCAACAGCTGTCATCCGGCTCGCGGTTGAACAGCGGTGCAGACGATGCCGCCGGTCTGGCTATTGCAGACGGGTTGCATGCCAACATCACCGCTTTGACGCAGTCGGCCCGCAACGCCAGCGATGGCGTCGGTTCGCTGCAAGTGGCTGACGGCGCCCTGGCGCAGGTCACCGCTCTTCTCAATCGCGCTGTCACACTCGCAACCGAAGCCTCGACGGGCACGGTGAGCGATCCCCAGCGTACAACGATGGATGCTGAGTTCACCGCGATCAAGTCTGAAATCGACCGCATCGGCAGCAGCACGAACTACAACGGTGCGCAAGTTTTCACGGCGACCGCCAGCTCGGTCTACCTCAGTGACGCAACCACTGGTGGTTCGACCTCCATCACGATCACGTCGGGCACTCTGGCCAGCAACTCGATCGGTTTCAGCGGCACGCCAATCGACCTCAGCGGCGACGATCTGACGAGTACGACGAACGCCCAGGCCGCATTGGGCGACCTGAATACCGCCATCGCCAACGTTGCGGCTGACCGCGGCGCACTGGGTGCAGAAATCAACCGTCTGCAAAGCGCGTCCAGCGTTATCACCAACCAGGTCCAGAACCTGACCAACGCCGAAGACAGCATTCGTGCAGCCGATATTCCGACGACTGTCGCGACCATGTCCCGCTTGACGGTTCTGCAAACCACCGGTATGGCTGCGTTGCAGCAGTCCAACCAGATGCAGCAGACCGTTCTGAAGCTGTTGCAGTAACCCCTGTCCTGATCCTGGTGGGGTGAACTAGCCCCACCAGGACTGAGTTGTGGTAGGCATTGTGGTGGACAGGTAGACCCCAATGCGGATTGATGGAACAACCCCGATTCCGGCTTTGATTCCGGCACACGAAGAGTTGCCGCAGAAGGCGGCCCCTCGTCCGACCAATCCTGAACCGAAGCCAGAAGTAAAGCCGGAGCCGGTGCGCGTAGATAACACGAGTGTGGTGGTAGAAATACAAAACAGCAACACATACGTTTACAAGTTTGTGGATTCATCCACCGGTCAACTGATTGAGCAGATTCCATCGCAACAGTTGCTCAACATGGCGAGCGCCATCGAAGCATCGTTACCATCGCTCATCAAGGCAGAAGGCAAGAAGTAAGAAGGACATCCTTACATGTCAAGTGTTGGCTCCAGCATCCTGTCTTCGTTGACCTCCTCCGGCATCGGCCTGGGACAAGGCATCGACGTAGCCTCCACGGTAGCGTCGCTCATCGCCAACATGCGCGGTCCCGAGCAAGTGTGGCAGGCGGAACAGAAGATGGCGCAGGTGCAGTCTCAGTCGCTAACCCAGCTGAACACCGAAGTGTCGGCTCTCGCGACGGCGATGCAGAACCTCAGCGACATATCCGGATCCATCAACGCTCGCTCGGTTACGAGTTCGAACAGCGCCCTGGTAACAGCCTCAGCGACCACTACGACACCAACCGGATCCCACACAGTTAAAGTGAGCAACCTGGCCACGACTTCGTCTTACTATTCCAATGCAGCAGCCAGCAGTTCTACCCAGATCGCCACAGGGACGTTCACCATCCAGCTAGGCACCGGTACCGCGAAAACGATCACGATCGACAACACGAACAATACGTTGGATAAGCTCGCGCAGAGCATCAACAATCAGAGTATCGGTGTCAGCGCCAGCGTCGTTACCGACGCCAGCGGTGCGCGCCTGACCCTCGTCAGCAACGCGTCCGGAGCCGCCAACGATCTTACGGTCACCAACGAAGCCGGGGGCCTTACTTTCACGAAAGGATCCACCGGAATAAACGCGTCGTTGAGCATCGACGGCGTTCCCATCAGCAGTGCCAGCAATATCGTGACCGGCGTTGTTCCCGGCCTCACGCTGAATCTCGTAGGCGCCGATCCCAACACCCTGGTTCAAATTGGTGTCACCCCCGACAGCACATCGATCACCACAGCGGTAACGGATTTCGTGACCGCCTACAACACGATCATTCAGGATCTGAACAGCCAGTTCACCTACAACACCAGCACGAGCAGTGCTGGCCCTCTGGCGTCCGATGCGGCGGCTCGCATGGTCCAGGGCCAACTGCTATCGGCGATGACGTACAACGGCGCCAACACGACGGGATTCAACACCCTGGCCTCACTTGGGATCACGATGAACAATGACGGAACCCTAAGTGTGGACAATGCGACCCTGAACAACGCCATCACGAGCAACTACGCCGGAGTACAAAACCTCTTCCACAACTCGGCTGGCACCGGCTTTGCGGATCAGTTGCAGTCGCAACTGAATACCCTCACGGATCCGACGCAGGGAGCCTTCTACCTCGATCTCCAGGGACTGAGTAACGAGCAGAAGAGCTATCAGGACCAGATCGACAATTTTGAAATCTACATCTCCAGCGAGCAAACCACGCTCACGGCCCAGTACAACCAGGTAAATGTGGCACTCAGTCAGCTTCCTCTCCTGCAGCAGGAAATCAACGCTGAATTGGGTTACACGAACTCGAGTTCCAGCAAATGAGCACGCTCAACACCCAGCTCGCCTATCAGGAGGCCGCAGTAGGCAACGCCGGCCCCATCGACCTGATCGTCATGCTTTACGACATCGTAGCGCGTGATCTGCAGCGGGCCGCGGCCGCTATGGAAACCGGGGATATCGAATTGCGCACCAGGCACCTGAAGCACGGCTTCCTCGCCCTGGAACAGTTGGAAGTCACCGTCGACCAGGAGAAAGCCGGCGAATTAGCCGCGAATATGTCTCGCTTCTACGGGATGGTGCGCAGCCAGATCATGAAGGCGCAATTCCGCCAGGATCCCGCCATCCTGCGGGAGCTGATTCGGTTACTGTTCAACGTTCGTGAAGCCTGGGTCGAATTGAAGGGCCGGCTCGCCTCAGGGGTATCTGAGCCGCAGCGCAAGACCTCCGGGTCCTTCTATGAACAGCCCCAGGTGCGCTCCGCAAGCTGGAACAGCTAGTCTTCCTTCCCTTCCATCATCGGATGACTGGCTTATCAGTCGCACCTGGTTGCGCGACCTTACTCCTGCCCTCGCGGCGATAATGGTCCATCGCAGAGTCAGCTTTGCCAGTCTTGACGGGCTTTAGTGGCGCGGAGGCACGCACGGTCCAGCCTCATGCACGCGCGAGGCCACCGCCTCTCTACTTCAGATAGTCCAGCAGGCTCGTGGGCAGGATTTTGGCCGCGGCCGCCAGCGCGGCGTTGTGAGCGGTGGTTGCCTGAGTCAGATCCGTGGCAGCCTTGGCGATGTCCGCTCCGATCAGGGTGTTCTCCTGGGACTTGAGATTCACCTGCTCCTGGTTCAAGAAGGTTTGGGTTGAGTTCAGCTGGTTCTCGATGTTGCCGTAGAAAATCCTGCTCCCGGTGATGCCGTTGAGAGCATCACGCACCGCGTTGGTCGCGGTCGCGGCGTCGCTCGAAGTACCGGTCTGCAGCGCGGTGATGAGTTGCTGCAGCGATCCGAAGACATCCCCACTGGCGTTTTGAAATAGCTGGTCGCCGGCAAGGTTCGTCTGGACTTTCAGTCCATCCGCGATTTCGACAGTGTTAACCCCCTGGTTTCCGTTGTATTGCACTCCTGATGCGCTGGTGGAGTCCAGTACGTAGGGAGTCGTTGTGCTGGCAGTACCTCCGAAGAGAAAGACGCCGCCCACTTCGATGTTGGCCAACTGCACAACCTGCGCCTGAATTCCCAACAGGTTTTGCGCCAGTTGCTGCTTCTGCGAGCTCGACACAGTTCCGTTCGCGCCCTCCACACCCAGGGAAATTGCCTGGTTCAGCGCGGTAACAATTGAGCCCAAAGCCGTGTCCGCAGTCTGCATTTGGCTCATCAATGTGTCGATGTTCTGCAGATACTGATCGGTACGGGAGGATTGATCCTGGTTTCCGACCATCAACGATGACGACAACGGGTCGTCAGAAGGCACATTCACGCGCTTCCCGCTGGAGAGCTCCTGTAGCGCCGTATCCTGTTGCTGCTGCGTCGCATAGATGGCTGCCAGTACATCCGGCGCGATATTTGGATTGACTCGCATTATCCGGTCACCCCGATATTGATTAGAGTCTGCATCATCGAATTCACAGTCGTAATCACCCGAGCCGCCGCCTCATAGGCTCGCTGAAACTGGATCATGTTTGTGCTTTCTTCATCGATCGACACGCCCGACACCGCATTGCGCTGGTCGGTCAGCTGCTGCAAGCTGGCGGTGCTGGCGGTCAGATTCGCTTGCGCGTTGGATCCGTAGTTGCCGACAGTCAGAACGAAGTTTGCGTACGCTCCTACGGGCGTGAATCCAACCGGGAGCTTCTGGTCTTTGATCGCCAGCAGCTGCACCACATTGCCGTTGCTTCCGGCAGAGCCGTCGGAACTGGCTGCAACCAGTGCCGGGTCGCTGATGGCGACAGAAAAGCTGGTGGCGGCGCCAGCCACCGCGGCGAGAGGGGTAAAGAAGTTGCCTCCGGGATTCCCGTTTAAATCAAACCCTGCCTGGTGAGCAGTGTTGAAAGTCGTCGCCAATTGGCTCGCCAGCGTATCCAGTTGCCCGAGCATGTCAGGAACGACGGTGTCGCGAACCTGAAGGGTTCCCCCAAGTTGGCCGCCCTGGAGCTGGCTTGTAATGTCCTGCCCCTGGGAATACACTCCCTGCAACCCGCCACTTGCCGTGCCCGACTGGAGATCAAAACTCTTTCCGCTGACAACCAGCGGTACTCCATTGGCAGTGGTGATGTTGATTCCATGGTCGGTCTGCGTTACCGAAACGTTGACGAGTTGTGATAGCTGAAGTACCAGTTGGTCGCGGCGGTCCTGGGTTGTTCCGGGATCGTGCCCGAGGCCCTGCATCTCTGCCACCTGGGCGTTCAAGGCCGCGATCTGCGTCGTCAATGAATTAATCTGGGTCACCGTCTGCGGCACCGCCTCGTCCAAACTCGACTGAAGGTTCTGCAGTGCGTCTGCGGACGCGTGAAATGCGTTCGCCAGGTTGTTCGCGGCCAGAAGCACCTGCTGCCGCGTGCTGGTGTCCGTGGGATTCGTGGAGAGTTGGCTCAGACTGTTGAAGAAGGCAGTCAGGGCTCCTCCGACACCTTTTGTCGGATCTGCGAAATAACTCTGAATCTGATTCAAAGAATTGAGCTGCGCCTGGGCGTTTCCCTGCTGCCCGTTTTCCTCGTAAAGCCGCAATTGCAGCATCTGGTCGCGTACGCTCTGAAATTCCTGGAGCGTAACTCCCATGCCGTAGTTGTTACCTCCGTCGATAACCGTTGGAGCTTCCTGCAAAACTGCCATCTCCCGGCTGTATCCAGGCGTGTTGACGTTCGCAATGTTGTTCGTGGTGACGTTCAGGGCGCCTTGCTCTGCCAGCAGCGCCTGCACTGCGATGTTCATCGATGTGTTCAGTCCGGGCATTTGTCTAGACCTCGCAGGACCAACTGGTTTCAGATGTCGCGTCACCCGCTTTGGCCAGTTGCTGCTCGTAGGTCTGGCACAAGGCCGAGCGCAGCGACGCTGTCCTCATGGAGCGTTGGAGCAGTGCGGAATACAGGCGTGTCACGTAGATCAGGTCAAGAGCCTCTTCTGGAATGGCGGAACTATCTCCCAGGAAGCCCCCTTCCTGAACAAGACTCTGCAGTCTTGAGGCCAGCTTTTCTTGCTTCTCGATCGAGGTTTTCAACGCCTCTAGGTCGGAGGCCGTGAGAGCAGAAATGGCAGCCTGGAATTCGGCACACAATTCCCGCAGGTCAGCCCGCCGGGCCGCCGCGAGACGGTCGAATTCCTGTATCTGCCTAGACAACTGATACCACCTTATCTATGCCGATGATTGCGCGCGTCGCCTGTTATTTCTTGTTCTGCTCAAGAATGGCTTGCGCGATCTTGTCGGGCTCGATCGTGTACTGGCCGTTTTGAACTGTGCCCCGGAGAGTGTCCACCTTGTCCTGACGCACTTCGGGCATGCCCAGTACCTGCGCTTCGAGGGATGGGACATCGAGGCTGTCGCTGGAGAAAGTGGCCTTATCTTGCGGGGACGCAGGGCCGGACGCCTTCCCGGCCACCTTCTTGCCGTTAACGTCACGCCCGACATTCCCAAGGGATAGATTGTTCAGGTCAATTCTCATAACTCACCTTTGAATCCGCGCACCTTTCTTATCGGCAATTCTAAGAAAAACTTTAGTTCGTAGTCACTTTTTCACTTTTGGTACAACCAGCCCGTGGCCGACAGCCGGATCGATCGCTAAACCCTTTGTTTCTATACTAGTAGCAGAGGCTTGGGATTGACCCTTCGAAGCCTCCAGGTGCTTGGCAACCATAGAGGCAATGCCCAGCCCTCCGCGTCCGCCGCTCAAGGCTGTGCCTATGGCCTGCATAGCCAGGCTGTGATACTGGTCACGTCCCGGATCGTCTTCCTGGTCCGGGTCCGTGCCCGGTACGGTAGCAAACGACTGCTGGGCCTGATCCAGCCAGTGAGACATCAGCACGGCTTCGAACTCCTTCGCTGATTTTTCGATCTTCGCCTTTCCTTCTTTGGTGGACGCCTTCATCTTGTTGGCCGCTTCGGTGCCGCGGAGATCGGAAAGAGTCACCGGCGGCAGAACGATCCCCTTCGAACTCACAAGACCTCCAGTTCTGCCTGCAACCCGCCGGCAGCCTTGATCGCCTGAAGAATTGCTACGATGTCGCGCGGAGTCGCTCCCATGGCCTGCAGCCCATTGATCAGATCTTCGACACTCGCGCCTTCCTGCAGACGAATGCTCTTGGCAGTGGTTTCCTTGGCATCGACCTGCTGCTCAGGAACAACGACTGTCTCACCCTTCGAGAGCGGGTTGGGTTGAGACGGGATGAACTTCGTCGTCACCTCGACGGTGAGTCCGCCCTGCAACACCGAAACCGCTGAGAGCTTCACGTCTCCTCCCATCACGATTGTCCCCGTGCGCTCGTTGATTATCACTTTTGCTGGCGGGTGGAAGGTGATGGAGAGGTTTTGGATCTGCGAAATTAATTCCGGCACTGACAGTTTGCCGGCATCCTTCACCTGCACACTGATTTGCCGACTGTCAGTGACGGTGGCAATCTCTTTCTCGAACTTCTGGTTGATGACGCTGGCAACGTCATGCGCCGCCGTAAAATCCGGCTCTCGCAACATCAGGGAGACTGTTGTCATTCGGCTGAGATCCACAATGAGGTGCCGTTCCACTGTGCCGCCATTCGGGATTCTTCCGACCGTGGGATGATTTGTAGTTTTGGAGTTGGCCGCACCACCCGCCGAATAACCACCCAGAGTGAGCGGCCCCTGCGCCTGAGCGTAGACTTGTCCATCTGGACCGTGAAGGGGGGTAAGAAGTAGAACGCCGCCCTCCAGACTCTTCGCATCGCCGATCGACGACACCGTCACGTCGAGCGTCATGCCAGAACGCGCAAAGGCTGGAAGAGAAGCTGTGACGAAGACCGCCGCCACGTTATTCATACGCACAGAACTCGCTGGAATCTGCACTCCCATTCTCTGCATGACATTCGCTAGCGTCTGTGTTGTGAACAGTGTTTGACGGCGGTCTCCAGTTCCGTTGAGCCCCACCACGATGCTGTATCCCACGAGCGGATTCTCGCGGACGCCCTCAATGGTCGTAATGTCGCGCACCAACACCTGTTTCTCGGTCGTGGCCGCAGACATCCTTAGGACGCCAAGCAAAGCTAGCGTACAGCATCCGATTCTCAGAAGCCGATAAGCCATAGAAGAGCCCGCATCAGACGATTGGGTGGTCGCGTAAAGTCAGTAATCACGCCCTTGCCTTTCAATTCCACTTCGAGGTTCGACAGCGACGTAGAAAGCGCGGTATTGCTCGTGGTCACATCCCCAGGACGCAACACCCCGCGAACGATCATCGTTTCCTTCTGATTGTTGATGGTGACGACCCGCTGCGCCTCCACCACCATGTTTCCGTTAGCTAGCACAGCGATGACTTGGCCCGTCAAACTCGTCGACATATTGGAACTGGAATCCGTGGACCCTGTTCCTTTGAGCTTGCTGGACGACTGTGCGTTGAGGATGTTGGTGACACCACTGGTGGAGATGTGGCCGGCCAATCCTGTGATCCCGGAACTTGTGCTGAAATCTCGTTCGCCGTTCACGTTGCCTGTCGCGTTCGCCGTCGTCTTCTGCACCACCACGATCGTAACCAGATCGTTAATCTGACTGGCCTTGTAGTCGGTCGACATGCTGGTGAGCGCGCCACCGTTCACCCACAAGCTCCCGGTCGTCGTTTCGTTTGAAGCCGGTGCAGCCTGCTGTTGAATGCGTGCGATGTACTCAGCCCGCGCCTTCTGTGGATCTTGCCGAGTCGTTTTAGCCATCAGCGCAGGATCCGGCAACACCGCGGCTAACAGCAGCCAAGTGAGCCATTTCAGAAGCCTCTGTGCCATGCTATTCTCCTGCTCCCGCGCGAACGATTCCTTCTCCTGTGACTTGAGCCAGATAGATCCTCTTTCGGTCTTTGCTGATCA
>Ga0335080_10000109_pt1 | contig 70615 bp, 64 predicted proteins | sample Lox_Sample_34_FD_206720 | JGI IMG/M metagenome (GOLD analysis project Ga0335080, IMG submission 206720) | Soil microbial communities from Loxahatchee National Wildlife Refuge, Florida, United States - Lox_Sample_3.4 | ecosystem: Environmental > Terrestrial > Soil > Wetlands | place: USA... | reverse complement strand
AATCTTGAACAGCAATCCAGTGAGGGTCGTTACCAGTGCAATGATCACCACCGGGTGATACTGAGGGTCGTGGGCCCGTTGCAGTAGCTGTTGATGAATCCCCGCAAGATTGGTCGTGCCGGTGAGTCCATAAAAAAGTGACAGGCCGTAGGCGAAAATCCCCGACGAGAACGCCCCCAGCAACAGATATTTCAGCGCGGCTTCGTTCGAGCGGCGGTCCCGCCGGAGAAATCCCACCAGCACATACGTCGAGATCGCCATCAATTCCAGACCAATGAAGATCAGGACGATGTCCACACCCGCCGCCAGGCACATCATTCCCGCCACTGCCAGCAGCATCAATGCGTAATATTCCCCGTGGCTCTCATTCTCAGTTTCGAGGTACCGCACCGACATCAGGATCGCGATCGCCGTTCCGGCCAAAAATAGGTAGAAGAAATAGATCGCGAAATGATCCACCATCATCGTGCCCAGCATTCCAGGCCAGCCGGGTCTTTGGATTTCCTCAAGCCAGTGCTGTATCTTCCAGACTCCCGCCGCGGAGAAACATACGCCCACAAATGCGGTGGCCGCGCTTACCCACTTCCTCTCATTGGGCAGCAGGAAGTCGATCAGTAAAATGCCGAGCGCAAACAGAGTCAGCAGCGTGATCGGAAGCGCGAGCAGATAGTCGGTCCAGACCACTAGTTCTTCCCCTTTGCCGGCACCGCCGCTTGTGTGGGGACAGCCGCCTTCGACTGTCCCGCGAGCGGAGCGAGCGCGCCAGGTTTCTTGGCTGTAACAGGAGTCGCGCGAACCTGCGCCGCTACCGGAGTGCTTGGCATCTCCGCCTGCGCGGCCGCGGTAGTCTCGCCCTTCGGCGTCTCGCCGTTGACCATTGCCACCAGATTGTTCACCGGCTGCTCCAGAATCCGGAAGAACGGTTTCGGATATAGCCCGATCCACAGCGCCATGATCGCCAGCGGCACAAACGTCGCCACTTCCCGAGGCGTCAGATCGTGCAGCTTCTCATTCTTCGGATTCGTTACTGTCCCGAAGAACACCCGCTGATACAGCCACAACAGATACGCTGCTGCCAGCACCACTCCTGGTGCCGCCCATGCGGTCCAGAACCATCCCGGATGCCCTGCGATGTCCTTCTGCAGAAACGTCCCGCCCAGAATCGTGAACTCGCCCACGAACCCGTTGAGCAAAGGCAGTCCCATCGATGATAGGAACATGATCATCGTGATCGTCGCGTAGACCGGCATGACATTCGAAATGCCGCCGTACTCCGCAATCTCGCGCGTATGCCGTCGTTCGTAAAGAATGCCGACGATCAAGAACAGCGCTCCGGTAGAAATTCCGTGATTGATCTGCTGCAGAACAGATCCGCTCAGGCCCAGCGGCGACAGCGCAAAAATGCCCAGCGTGCAGAAGCCCAGGTGGCTCACCGACGAATACGCCACCAGTTTCTTCATGTCCTTCTGCATGAGGGAAACCAGAGCGCCATAGATGATCGCTATCACCGACAGCACCATCACCCAGAAGCGCACTCTTCCGTGCTGCAGCACACCCGGGAAGAAAGGAAGCGAGAAGCGGATAAACCCGTACGTCCCCATCTTCAGCAGGACGCCCGCCAGAATTACCGAGCCTGCAGTAGGCGCTTCCACGTGCGCATCCGGCAGCCACGTGTGGAACGGGAACATCGGCACCTTGATCGCGAACGCGAAGAAGAAGCTCAGGAACAGCAAAGTCGCGATCGTCGGGCCATACGCAGGATCGGTGTAAATCTTCGGAGCGGTTTCGTAGAGAGCCTGTAACCCGAACGTGTAAACGCCCGTGAGCGAATGATGATGGAAGTACAGGAATAGAATCCCCAGCAGCATCAAAACCGAACCGGCCAAGGTGTAGAGGAAGAACTTGATCGCCGCATACAGCTTACGCGGCCCGCCCCAGATCCCGATCAGCAGATACATCGGCACCAGCATCGCTTCCCAGAACACGAAGAATAGGAAGAAATCCAGCGCCATGAACACGCCCAGCATGCCCGTCTGCAGCACCAGGAACCATACGTAATATTCCTTCACGCGATTCTCAATCGCCGTCCACGACGACAGAATCGAAATCCATCCCAGCAGCGTCGTCAGCATGACTAGCAGGAACGAGATGCCATCGATCCCCAGCACATAGCCCGCGCCAATCGAGGGAATCCAGTTGTTCGCCGAGCCTTCGATGAACTTGAACGGGGCCGTGTCGCCGCCGGTGACCTTCGCCCAGAACATCGGCACCAGCGGCAGCGAGATCAGGAATCCGCCCAGCGCGAAGATGTTCGCAATCCAGCGAATCGCGTTCTTATTCTCCTTCGGCACAAACAGGAGCAAGATCGCGCCCACCAGCGGCGTGAAGAGAATGATGGAGAGTATGTGATTTTGCATAATCAGCTTCTAGCTACTAGCTTCTAGCGTGCTTCCCGGCTATCTGCGATTTGCTAAAGCCAGGAGCTAGCAGCTAGAAGCTGCCGTTCAGTGATACCTGTAATAAAGCAAGAACCCAACCAGCCCGGCGGTCATGACCAGCGCATACCACTGCACCAGTCCCCACTCGAGCAGGCGCATCGGATAACTCAGAGCACGCGCCACGATCGCTGGCCCGTTGACGCAAATGCCGTCGATAATCCACTTGTCCCACCAGCTCGAAAGCGCGGCAACGGTCCGCGTGATCCATCCGCTGGCATTCACGGCTCCATCCACGACGTTCGCATCAAACCAGCTGCTGCCTTCGCCCAGTCCCATAACGCCAAGCCGCACCCGGCCCAACTTCCGCCGTCCGGTAACGACGTAGTCATACCCTTCGTCGACGTAATACTTGTTCAGCAGCGCGTTGTAGACGGGCGGCGCGGCTGCGTTGATCGGTTCGGTATATCCCTTGTCAGCGCTGCCGTATGCACGGTTGGCGGCCATCCATCCAGCAATCGCTGCCGCTACCGACAAGCCCATCAACAGATATTCGGTCGAGCTGCCATGCTCTTCTTCCTTCTCGCCAGCCGGAGTACCTTCCGCGACTGTAGAGTGGACTTCCGTCCGCGCGAACACGGGCTCCAGATATTTTCCGAACCGGTCCGACCCGCCCAGGCTGTGCGGCCATCCCAGGAATCCTGCGAACACCGACATCACCGCCAGCACCACCAGCGGCATCGTCATGGAGGCCGGCGATTCGTGAATATGGTGCTCGGCCTCGTGACTCATACGCGGCTTACTCTTGAAGGTCAGTGTAATCAGACGGAACATATAGAACGCCGTCATCAGCGCCGTGATGTATCCGACAACCCACAGGATACGATACGCTCCACCCGCATTTGACCAGGTCCGCCACAGGATTTCGTCCTTCGAGAAGAATCCGGCAAACGGAGGAATTCCGGCGATCGCTAGGGTCGCGACGAACATAGTCCGATAAGTCGTCGGTATGCGGTGGCCCAAATCGCCCATGTTCCGCATGTCCTGCTCGCCCGACATCGCGTGAATCACCGATCCCGCACCGAGGAACAGCAGAGCCTTGAAAAACGCATGCGTGAATACGTGGAACACGCCAGCGGCAAATGCTCCCACGCCAAGAGCCAGGAACATGTATCCAAGCTGTGACACCGTCGAATAAGCCAGCACCCGCTTGATATCGTTTTGCACCAGCCCGATCGATGCCGCGAAAATCGCCGTTAGCGCGCCCACAATGGCGACCACCATCATTGACTTCGGGGCCAGCACAAACAGCGCATTCGAACGCGCCACCATGTACACGCCCGCCGTCACCATGGTCGCCGCATGAATCAGCGCACTCACCGGTGTGGGGCCTTCCATCGCGTCCGGCAACCACACATAAAGAGGAAGTTGCGCCGACTTTCCGCACGCGCCCACAAAAAGCAGCAGCGTCGCCGCCGTGATGATCGGGTTGCCCATCAGCGCTTCGGCGTTCGTCCGAGCGTAGTGATTCACGTCGATGTAGCGCACCGACCCGCTCATCCACGCGATGAAGAACATCCCCAGAATGAATCCCGCATCACCAATGCGGTTCGTGATGAACGCCTTGTTCGCCGCGTCACTCGCCGACTTCCGCTGGAAGTAAAATCCGATCAGCAGGTACGAGCACAGCCCCACGCCCTCCCAGCCAACAAACATCAGCGCATAGTTGTTGGCCATGATCAACGTGAGCATCGAGAACATGAACAGGTTTAGATACCCAAAGAACCGGTAGTATCCGCCCTCGTGCGCCATGTACCCGGTGGAATAAATATGGATCAGCATTCCGACTCCGGTCACAAACAGGAGCCAGATGGCCGAAAGGGGATCGATCAGTAACCGCGCATCAATCTGAAAACTCGCCGGAGTGCCGTCGTGAGTCGCGTAGGTGAGGTGGCCGGTTCCGCTGCCAAGCCAAGTGTATCCAACACTCTCGAACGGCTTGTGATCGTGTGCGGCGGCCCAGGTGTTGTATTGCACCACCGCGCCGCAGGAGAACAAGAACGCCAGCACCACCACGCCGACACAAACCGCGCTGACGGTCGATTTCTGCAGTCGCCGCCCAAAAAAGAACATGATGGCCGCGCCCAAAGCCGGCAGCAGCGGTATGAGGTAGATGTGGTCGAGGAATAGCATCTTCAGTTTCGAGTTTCAGGTTTCAAGTTTCGAGTACGTCGGGATGCAGTTCACGTTCCGGATCTCCCGAAACTAGAAACTCGAAACTTGAAACTGCTTTTCACCACTTCAACAAATTCACTTCATCCACGTTGATCGTCTCCTTGTTCCGGAAGAAGGCGATCAGAATTCCCAGCCCGACGGCGGCCTCCGCCGCGGCATCGGTAATGATAAAAATCGCGAATACCTGCCCATGCAGCGCCCCGGGCCCATGAATCGTCTGCCAGTACCGCGAGAATGCGACCAGGTTCAGATTGACGGCGTTCAGGATCAATTCAATCGACATCAGAATGATCACCACATTCCGCCGCGTCAAAACCCCAATCACGCCCAGCAGAAACAGTGCAGCCCCAAGCACCAGGTAGTGCAGAGTCGAGATGTCCATCATTGCGTTCATAAAGGCTTCTAGCGTCTAGCCGCTAGCTCCTAGCCCTTCCGCCGTAGCCATCTGCCATCAGCTAGAAGCTGTCTTTCAAATTCTCTTTTTCGCCATCACCACCGCGCCAATGATCGCTACCAGCAGCAGCAGCGACGCGATCTCGAAGGCGAACATATAGACCCCGACATGCTGATCAAAGAGCATGTTCGCGATGCCTTGCGTATTCTGCGACTCGACAAATGAGACCCGGTTTCCTAAAGGGAAGAGAGTCTGCGCGCCCATCGGGGTACGCGTGACCGTTGTGTACACAGCGATAAACAGCCCACCCAGCGCTCCAGCCGCGACGATCCCTACCAGCCACTGCTTGTTGAACTGCCTTTCCTTCATGTTGCGGTCGATCGCGATCAGCATGATCACGAACAGGAACAGCACCATGATGCCGCCCGCATAAAGAATGATCTGCACGCCGGCGACGAACGGGGCATACAGCATCAGGTAGAGCCCGGCCTGCGCCAGCAGCGTCGTAATCAGCGCCATCGCCGAGTGCACCGCATTCTTACGCGTGATCACAATGATGCCGCCGATGATCATGATCGCCGCCAGTCCATAAAAGAAGTACGGAGTTGCGACCGGAGGATTAACCGTGATCGGAGGATTCATCGCTGGAACACCTCCCTCACTTGCGCCAACAGCTCCGTTCGCATGCCGACCACCGCTGTCAGAATCAGAAGCGCAAATCCGGTCGGTAGCAGCACCTTCCATCCGATCTTCATCAACTGGTCAAACCGATACCGCGGGAACGTCCCGCGATACCAGATATAGAGGTACATGAACGCCGCAACTTTGGCTGCAAACCAGAAGACGTCGTCCAGGCGTCCCCGCACGCCGGGGAGAAACAAAACGACGCCGATCAGGGCGAGAACAGCCCCAAATCCGGCCAGTCCGATCGTCTGAATCTTGAACAGCGGATGCTTCGGCATCCGCCGGACGTTGTAGAAGCACATCCCTCCCAGAAAGAGGAACGCCAAGCCAGGGATAAACGAGAAGGCCAGATCCCAGGTCGACCCATTCAGCAGGTTCGGGAACGGTCGCAGCCAACCACCCATCCACAGAGTCACTGCGATCGACGAAACCGCGATCATCGCCGAATACTCTGCCAGGAAGAATAACGACCACCGGAACCCGCTGTACTCGGTATGAAATCCGGCCGTCAGTTCGGATTCGGCTTCGGGCAAGTCAAACGGCGCGCGGTTCGTCTCCGCCACCATGGCGATGGCAAAAATCACGAAACCGATAATCCCAAGCGGGAAGAAGTTGAAGAAGAACCAGACTCCCTGTGTCTTCTGCGCCTCGACAATCCCAATCATGCTCAGCGTTCCACCCTTGTCGCTGAAGCTGGTCATCATGACCGCCGAGATCACCGCCAGCCCCATCGCTACCTCGTACGACACCATTTGCGCGCTCGACCGCAGCGCTCCAATCAGCGGATAGTGTGAGTTCGAAGCCCACCCCGCCGTCACAATCCCCAGCACCGCCAGCGAAGAGACGCCCAGCATGAACAGGATTCCAATGTTCATATCGGTAATCGCGTGAGTCGGCCCGAAGGGAACCACCACGAATACCGTGAACGCGGCCAGCACGACGATGAACGGCGCCACCCAGAACACAATCTTGTCAGCGCCTTCTGGGATGATGTCTTCTTTCAGCAGCAGTTTGATTGCGTCGGCGATCGGCTGCAGCAGTCCGTGCGGCCCCACGCGCATCGGTCCCAGGCGAACCTGCATGTGCGCCAGGATCTTGCGCTCCAGCCAGTTCATCGCAATCACTGACAGCGACAGCCCGACGAACACCAGCAGCACATAGACCGTCGCCCAGAAAAAATTCCCCGCCGTACCCGGGGTCTCATTCTTCGATAGATACGACATCACGTACTGCACGAAGTCGTGCATCAGCGGTCTACCTCACCCAGAACGATGTCGAGCGTCCCAATTACGGCGATCACGTCGGCAACCAACTGTCCGCGGCACATCACATCCAGCGCCTGCAGATTCACAAAACTCGGTGGACGCACGCGCACTCGATAGGGCTGCGTCGATCCATCGCTGACGATGAAATATCCCAACTCTCCCTTCGGCGCCTCGATCGAGTGATAAATCTCGCCCACCGGCGGCTTCATCACCTTCGGCACCTTCGCCATGATCGGTCCTTCCGGAATGCCTTCCACGGCCTGCTCCAGGATTCGCATCGATTGTCGCATCTCCTGCATACGCACGATGTACCGGTCGTACGTGTCACCGTTCTCGCCAGTGGGAATCTCGAAATCAAAATTCTTGTAGTTCGCGTAGGGCAGCGCCTTGCGAATGTCCCACTTCACGCCGCTCGCCCGCAGCACCGGCCCGGTCACGCCCATCGCGATGCAGTCCTTGCCCGAGATCACGCCGACCTTCTTCGTCCGCTCCAGCCATATGCGGTTCGTCGTCAGCAACCCTTCGTACTCTTCGATCTTCGGCTTGAAGAACGAGATGAAATTTTTCACGTCCTTCTCGAATCCGTTGTAAGTCTCGTACTGCAGGCCGCCAATGCGGAACGCGTGCGTCGTCAGCCGCGCCCCGCAATACTTCTCGTAAATCTTGAGGATCTCTTCCCGGTCGCGGAAGGTATAGAAGAGTGGCGTGATCGCGCCGATGTCAAGCGCATGCGTCCCCAGCCACAGCTGATGGCTGGCGATCCGGTTCAGTTCCGTCAGAATGACGCGGATGTACTGTGCCCGTGGCGGCGCCTCCACGCTCAGCAACTTCTCGACCGCCTCGCAATATCCCAGGCCGTTCGAAACCGCCGCCACATAATCCATGCGGTCGACGTACGGATTGAACATCGTGTACGTGCGGTTCTCGGCGATCTTCTCCACGCCGCGGTGCAGGTATCCAATGACGCACTCCAGCCCCAGAACCTTCTCGCCGTCCAGCCGCAAAATAACGCGCAACACGCCGTGCGTCGCCGGATGCTGCGGTCCCATATTGATGACCAGCTCATTCGCATCCAGAAACGGCTTGTCCGGGGTATCCAGATCAAGCGGCGAGAGTGTGTTGGGATCAGTCATCAAATTCTCAGAATTCGTAGTCGGGAACAGGCCTCGGCAATGAAATGTCAAAAATCAGATGCGATAGTGTCGGCGGCACACGGACGCTCCGGACGCACAGAACATGGCTGTCTTGAATCACCAACAATACGTACTGTCCGGCAGGAAGGTGGCGGAAGGAGAATACCCCGCTCTCGTCAGTCCTCGTGTGTGCGACGAGGATGCCACTTGTACCTGTCAGCCTGACTCGAATCAGCCCCGCGCCTTTGTCCGCCCCCTTGATGCATCCCGAGAACATTGGAGCAGTTCGGCTCAGCAATCCAACGCAGTCAGTGGGATGCGCTCCCGGCTTGGATGTTGGCAGTTCGAAAAGGGGCTGGTCGGTCGTGAGCGGTAAGAATCTGGCAGCAGAAGGGGCTTGGTTCGCGGTAATCGTTGTCGGATATTGAAAGCCTCCGATACTCTGACCGCAGGCGTAAACGGAGGTCATCACACAAAGAATCGATGCGGGCTTCAGCCAGGTTTTCATTGCCCGCTCTCAATCCCCAAGTTGATCTGCACCCACTCGCTATCCTGCTGCAAAATGCCGTAATCCTTGCGCAACGGGAATCCCTTCCACCCATCCGGCAGCAAAATCCGCTTCAAATCCGGATGCCCGTCGAACTTGATCCCAAACATGTCGTAGACTTCCCGCTCCAGCCAGTTGCAGGTTGTCCACAGTGGGACCGAACTCGGCAGCGTCTCGCCGTCCGCAATCTGCGTCTTCACCCTGATGCGCTCATTCCGCGGAAACGAATACAGAATCCACACCACGTCAAACTGTTTTTCGCGTTTCGGATAATGCGCCGCCGTCAAATCCACGCAGTAGTCGAACTGCTCATCGTCGCGAAGCCGCTGCAGGATCTCCGGAATCAGCGACCGATCCACTTCAAGGTAGTTCTGCCCGAGAAACGTGAGCGCGTTCAGCCCCGACCCGTAGACCTGCTTGTACTTCGACACCATCGGCGTATCCCACGGAGTTGGAACAGGCCCGGCAGGTTTCGCAGGCGCAGCAGGCTTGGCCGCTGCAGGAGTCGCGGGTTTGGCGGGTGCTGCCGCCGCTGGTTTCGCTGGAGTTGCGCTCTCGGAAGGCCCCGGAGGACTAGCTTTCACTCCACCCGGGGTCGCGGGCTGATCCGCCGTCGGTTTCGCGTTTTCCGGCGGCGGTGGAGTAGGGGATTTGGGTTCTTCCGGCATAAGGCGGACCGCACACTCCGGCGCGAGCAGCGTTCGCAAGAACGTTCACTTTTATCAGCTTGAGAGGGTGAAGTCAACGACGCAGAACCCGGCTCGCGTGCAAAATTTCGCTTGCCGACCAGTTTCATTCCGTCTAGGTGACGTCATCCGAAGGGAACCGCTTTCGTGGGTAGTAAAGGATCTTTGCATGCCCCGGAAAAGGGAACGGGCCGCCCAGGCGACCCGTTCGCTCAAGCTACGCTCGCCAGGACTATCTTCCGTTCCCGAGTCCGGTCTCTGGCAGCACCGGCGTCTGCTCCGCGTTGACTGAGTTCAACGAGTTCGGATCGAGCTTCAGCGCCTGCAGAATGGTGGGAGCCACCTGCGCCGTCGTCACCGGAGCTTTGATCACGCTTGCCTTCAACCCCGGAGCCGACAGGATCAGCCCCACGTTCGTGTCGCTGAAAGCGAACCCGCCGTGCTCAGCGTTCTTTGCTGACGATTTCGTGTAGATCGTTCCGTACATTGGCTGCACAATGATGTCAGGCGTCCGGCTGTCTTTCGTCGGATCGTTGAACTGCAGCGTCAGTTCGTTGCCTGCCATGACTTCTTCTGCGAACAGCGGCACCGCATTCGTGTTGATGTAATCCGCTGCGGACGAATCTAGCGTCTGATCGGCCAGCCAGATCAGTGCGATGTCATCATCGTTGACGAACCCGCAGCTCCCCGTCGCGCAGTTGGCCGCGCTCGTGATGGCGATCGCGTTCGGGTTGCTCTGCCCATCCGGCAACCCGGAGACCAGGTCAGCAAAGTGCCCCGGCTTGTTCACCCGCGCCGGGTTAATCGGCGACTGCCCGTGCTTCGCAGTTAGCACGATCAGTGTCGAGTTGTACAGGTTATGTGCCTTCAGTGCGCTGACCATGCTCCCCAGCGCCGCGTCCGTCTGATCGAGTGCGTACTGCAGAACCGCAGTCGGCGTGCCCAGTCCATCCGTATATCCGCCGGCTTGCCCGGTGAACTGCATATCTGCCGTACAGCTGCCGTCGGAGTTGTCCGAAGACAACTTCTGGCCAACGCTCACACCCTGGAAATTCATGCCGAACACTTCCGGCACCCCAACCCACGTCTTGCCATCGTGCGTGAGGCCGTTGATTTCGTTCAGGATCGCAGTGACCTTCAATTGATCGTTCAGCACCGTGCAAACCACGCTATGCGTCGCGTCCAGACTGTTAGTCGTGATCTCGGGCGTGAACAGGTCGTCGACACCCTTGCCCGACGGGCCGTTCACCAGGTCGTAGGCCGGATGCTTGTCTGCCCAGGCAGTGCGCCCTCCGTCAGCCTTCACCACTTCGAAGATCGTGTTGGTGCGTAGCGCAGCGTGTGGGTACAGCCGCGAACAATGTCCCCACCGATCGATGTAGTTGGGCAGCTTGGTGGGATCGATCGCGTTCAGATCATTCCCTTGGGCGTCGTAAAGATCGATGCTCTCGTCGAACACCATCATATTGCCCGCTGGCAAAGTGCATGTGACGTTGTTCGGGTCGAAGATCTTCCGGTCATAGCTGACGTCGTAAAAAAAACCGTGCGACACGGGCGAGCCGCCGGTGATCAGCGCCAGCAGGCCGGGGAAGGAGTCCGAATTGCGAGGAGTCCGAGCATTGGTGTAGGTGATCCCGCGATTGGCCAGTTGCGCCATAGTCGATTGCGGATGCGATTGCACATAATTCGCGACGTCCAGCGCGTGCAAGCCGTCCACGCTGATCAGCAGGACGTGTCTGTAGTTCTCTTGATCGTTGCGCCCATTGTCGCGCGCATTTGCCAGAACCGAGCCTATCGCAACCAGGCAAAGTAACAACACGAGTTGCCGCTTGTTCATACAGAACCCCTTCAGAAGAGCGGATTTTGGGAGAAGAACCTTGGGGCAGTAGAGCACTGGCAAGCTACGCCTGCGTTAACGGCAGGTTAATAAATCTTCAGGTTGGACGGGAGCAGCCGCCAGTCGGCTATTTGCCAGCTTGCGCCTGGTAGGTTTCGATCAAATCCCGGATGCGTTGTGCATCCTTCTTGCGGTGCCCGTGGCTGGTGACCGGGTCCGTCCCGCCGGTCGACTCAATCACAATCTCCGCCCAGAACACGCCAGTAGAAATATGCACCGACGCGATCTTTGACATGGCGATGCTCTCTTCGTTGCTGCCGAACATCCGTCCCTTCACCCGCGATACCCGCTGCGGGCTGATCACCAGCCTGGTGGGAAAGAAGAAGTTGCCCTGAGTCCAGCGCGACGCCTTAAAGGTTTCAGCCGGAGAGGAATCCATCGGATTGGGAGGTGAGGTGGTCAATCGCCCAATGACTCAATCACAAAATGACTGAATGCACTACACCCACTCCAGTGCGCCCTTCTTCCAAACCCAGATATACCCAACGATGAGGATGGCGAGGAAGATCAGCATCTCGAGCAGCCCGAACAGCCCAAACGCCTTGAACTTCACCGCCCACGGGAAGAGGAAGATCGTCTCCACATCAAACACGACGAACAGAATCGCGATGATGTAAAACCGCACCGTATAGCGTCCGCGCGCGTTGTCGACGGGATCGATGCCGCACTCATACGGCATCAACTTAGTCTTCGACGGATTGGAAGGCCGCACCAGCTTCGCCAGTAGCAAAGTGATGGGCAGCAGCGTGCCAACAATCACCACAAAGATAAAGATCGGTACGTAGTTTTGCGGCATAACGATGACTCAGCGCAGCAGCCAATCCTAGCGCGGATGGGCCTGACGAGCAAGTGTGCGAGAGCCTGGCGTGTGGGGACACCCTCACCTGTCCGTCCAAAAACGCTCAACTCGCTTGTGGTCCCTCTGAGGCGTCATCCCGAAGCCCCGCGTTTTTACCAGCGGTGCGAGGGATCTCGCGTGGAACCTCAGCGACTCTATCCCACACAAACTCGTCACTTCTAGATTCTGCTTTCGAACTTCAGACCTCGCTCACGCTAGCCCATTCTTCGCCAACGGCAATTCCCGCACCCGCTTCCCAGTCGCCGCGTAAATCGCATTGCACAGTGCCGGCGCAATCGGAGGCACTCCCGGCTCTCCCACTCCCGCCGGCGGTGCGGTGCTCTCGACAATCTGCACATCCACATGCACCGGTGCATCGTTCATCCGCGCCACCGGATAGTCATGGAAGTTCGACTGATCAATCACGCCATTGGTCGCTGTGATTTCTCCAGTCCGCGCCAGGCTCGTCCCAAACACGGCCGCTCCCTGGAACTGCGACTTCACCATATCCGGGTTCGCCACAATCCCCGCATCCACCGCGGTCCAGACATTCGGAATCTTCACCGTCCCATTGGCGTCGACCTCAACCTCCACGACGGACGCAACGTAGGTCAAGAAGCTCCGATGCACAGCGATCCCCATGCCCCATCCGTTGCCCGGCTTCTTCTTGCCCCAGTTGGCCTTCGCCGCCGCCAACTCCGCAACATGCCGCAACCGCGCCGTGTCATATGGATACTTCTTCGCCACATCCGCAGGCTGCTTCGCGTCAATCTCCCGCCCCAATCCAATCAGCGCCAGCAAGTATTCATACGGATCCTTCCCCGCCGCATGAGCCAGTTCATTCGCAAACGACTGCACCGCGAACGCGTGATACACATTCGCCACCGACCGCAGCCATCCGATCCGCACGTGATTCACCGCCTTCCCGTTCTCCGACCGGAAATTCGGCACATCAAACGGAATCACGTTCCATCCCAGCGACATTTCTCCGGCGCTGCCATAAACGGCGCTGGCATCGAACGTCGACGAAATCGGAGGAAACACTGACCGCTGCAACCACGCCTTCGGCATCCCCTTTTCGTCGACCGCGGCCTTGATGTACATCGCCGCCACGGAATGGAAATAATCGAACTTGATGTCGTCCTCGCGGCTCCAAACTACTTTCACCGGCTTGCCCGTTTTCTTCGATAGCACCGCCGCCTCGACCGCATAGTCCGGCTTCGACTTTCGCCCGAACCCTCCACCCAGGAACATCACATGGCACGTGATGTCTTCTTTCTTCATCCCGAGCGCATGCGCAACCTGCTCCTGTACTCCGACCGGATTCTGCGTCGGAGCCCACACCGTTACCTTGTCCGCACGCACATCCGCTACCGCCACCGGAGGCTCCATCGACGCATGCGCCAGATGCGGCGCGTAGTACTCGGCCTCAATGATCTTTCCGCCCTTTGAAAACTCCGCATCCGCATCGCCGATCGAATACGCCACTTTCCCCGGCTGCCGCGCCGTCTCCTGCAACTCCTTCTTGTATGCGTCGGAACTGTATGCCGCGTGTGCCCCATTTTCCCAGTCGATCTTGAGCGAATCCCGTCCCTTGAACGCCGCCCAGGTGTTATCCGCAATCACTGCCACTCCGCCCAGAGGCTGAAACGCATGCGGAGGCGTAAACGGATCGATCGCAATCGTCTGCTTCACGCCCCTGACTCTCAGAGTCGCCGCGTTGTCGACCGACTTCACTTTTCCGCCCAGCACCGGCGGATGTGCGATCGCTGCATACAGCATGCCGTCGAGCCGCACGTCCATGCCGAACTGCACCTTGCCAGCACAAACATCCACAACGTCATATCCCGGCGCAGGCTTCCCGATGTATCGCCATTCCGAAGGCGCCTTCAGCTTCAACTCTTCTTTCTTCGGAACCGGCTGCTTCGCCGCCAGCGCCGCCAGTTCACCGTAACCCATTTTGCGATTCGAAGGCTTGTGCGACACGACATGCACTGGATCCGCCACGCACTGCCCTTCCGGCACGCCCCACTGCTGCGCCGCCGCGCGAATCAGCATCAACCGTGCCGTAGCCCCAGCCTCGCGCAGAGTGTCGAAGAACTCCCGCACCGAATGCGATCCGTCTGTGTCCTGCGACCCATACCGTTCGTCGCCATCTCCCTGGATGACTTTCACCCGCGCCCAATCCGCATCCAATTCGTCCGCCACAATCCGCGGCAAGCTGGTGCGCACGCCATTTCCCATCTCCGTACGATGCGCGACAATCAACACAGTCCCATCGGTCTGAATCCCCAGGAAAACACCTGGATGGAAAACGGTGGACTCGATTGTGGGCATTGATCCGGAAGCAGCAGGCATGCGAGACAGGGGTGCCCCGTGTCTCGCTGCAGCTGCGAGGCGCGGGAATTCCGTAACGCACAAAACGAACGCACTCGCCCCAAGCGCCCCCTGCAGAAAACTCCGGCGTGAAACGTTCTCAATCCGGAGCTCGTTAGCAATCTTGTCTTCGTTCCCGATCTTCTCTTCCGTGATCATGCCCGCTCCTCTGCCGCCAGCTTGATCGCGGCCCGAATGCGCTCGTAGGTTCCGCAGCGGCAGATGTTCCCGGACATCTCATCGTTAATGTCCGCATCCGTAGGATGAGGTTTCGCCGAGAGCAAGGAAATCGCCTGCATGATCTGCCCCGGCTGGCAGTATCCGCACTGTGGCACATTCACCTCTGCCCAAGCCTTTTGCACCGCGTGCGGCCCACGCGCCGAGACGCCTTCAATCGTCGTGATCTCGCGCCCCTCGACCTGCTTCATTTGCGTGGCGCACGACCGGATCGCCTTCCCGGCCTCGAGCACCGTGCAGGCCCCGCAAAGCGCCATCCCGCAGCCAAACTTCGTTCCCGTCAGCCCGAGTATGTCGCGCAAATACCACAGCAGCGGCATCTCCGGATCGCCATCAAACGCCTGCGCCGAACCGTTCACCTTTAGATGAATCATGTGGTCACACCTGGGGTTGGAGATGCCGGTATTCTAACGCCGAAGAGGGACGGGACGAAACAGAGGAAGAGAATTGAAACGATACGACGAAGCGGCGAATCTCGAGCACGCGCTCGCGCACGGCGAAAAAGTCTTTCTCCGCGTCCTGGGCGACTCTTCCGCGATCTCTGCGGGCTAGTCTTTTCGGCCCGGACCGCTACCTCTCCCAGTGTGTCGTGGCAAATTTCTCCGGATCAAACATCGCTGCGTCCAACTTCACGTTGGCCTGAATGTCCGAATAATCTTCGGTGAACACCTTTTTCCCGTCGGCATAAACTTCAACCCCAGCCGCGACCCAGGCCCCGGCCAAGGGCTGGTAGTGAATGAACCGAATATCATCGGTCTTAGAGGTATCCCCCCGTGCCGGTTCAATCTCGCGTAGGAAGAGCAAGGTATCCTTGGCCACCCAGAACTGCTTCGACTTCAGATCGCCCTTCTCCGCGCCAACCACGTAAGCCGGTTTTCCCTCCCACTCATCTTCACGAACCTTCGCGAGATCGTATCCTTCGCCCCGCACCACCTGCGCCGTAATCGCCGGATCCTGCCGGTACACATCAAATCCCAGCACCAGCAGAATGTTGATCGACTTGTTGCTGGCGACAACCTTGTTGTCCTTTATGACAGTCACCTTCCCATCCGAAAAGATGTATCCCTTCCCATCACTGGCCGGACCAATATCAATCCGCAGTTTCCCCGGCAGCGACGCCGCCTCGTACCACGTCTCCGAGGTGCTGGTCCCATCTGGCTTGTAGGTCGTGCTCTTCTGCGTAAACGTTACGGTCTGATACCAGGAATCCTTGTAGCGCTCATGCATTGCCCGCAGCAGGTCTTCGCCAGAACGAATCGTCTGCGCATGAACCAGAGTGAGCGTAAGCAGGAAAGTAGTAAGGGCAATCTTCATACGTCTCATAGGTTGTCAGTGGTCGTTAGACGAGAAGAAATACTAAACGACAACAGTAAGCAGCGGAGACGGTAACCGCAAAAGGCACCAAACTCCTGACAAAGTTCAACTGGCCACGAGCCACAGCCACTGCTTTTACACGGAATTTACACCCTATTTGTGCGCGCGCAAGTACCGGCTGCCAGACTGCCCCCAGCATCTGCATCATCAGAAGACTTGCGGACTGAGCAGCGAACTCTCATCCCCAAGTTCGTTCGGCGGCGAAGGCCCCCTGCGAGTGAAACAAATTCGACCCGCCGCACCAGTTCGCATCACCAATCGCAGTAGTCAAAGGGCCACCGCTCAATGCCGGACCGATTCCTTCGCGGGCAACGGTGATGTCTGCTCGTTGTCGGTTCCTCCAGCAATTCCAGACCTCAGCCGGCCAATGGATGCCATTCGCCCGCTATCAAAGGAGTAGTTATGAAGTGCAAGAGCCTCGCCAGCTTGTCGCTGTGTGTGTTTCTCACCCTGGCTATGCCCGCCTCTGCCGGAACATGGGGCACACAAGCCGTACTCGCCGCCAATGCCTTCAATGGCACCGTCGCAGTCGATGCCTCCGGCCATCTGACCGCCGTCTGGTATCAAAATGCGCTGCCGAACGGCATTGCGGTCAATGAAATCTGGGCCGCCTCCGCCATCCTCGGACAGCCCTTGTCCGCGCCAGTCAATATCTCCGGACCGATCGGTGTCGCATCCGGCAATCCTTCCGTTCGAACAAGCGCTTCCGGCAATGTCACCGCCATCTACACCAGCCCGAGCCTCGGCGGAACTTTTGTCGATCACCCGGCGGGCGGCAATTGGGGCACTCCCGGCGCGACGAATGGAGTCAATCAGTTCTATGTCAGCAACGATCGCGGAGATCAAGGCCTGGCCTGGGGTACTGGCGGCGCCCGTCCCACGTCCTCTACCGTCAATGTTGTGTATCGGCCCGCCGGCGGCACCTGGAGCAACGCCCACACCATCGCCTCGGCTCCTCACCTGAGTTTCGACGGCGCCGTCGTAGCTCCCGACGGAACCATGGCCGTCGCATGGGAAAGCTTCAACTCAATTTGCGGCTCGCGCACTTGCAAGACCTCCAACTGGGTTCTGCATGTTTCCACCCGCGCCCCCGGCGCGCAGACTTGGACCGATTCCGGAGCCCTCCTCGGTCCAGGTGCCACGCAGCATTTCGGACAACTCGCCGCCGATGGCGTCGGAGATATCGGCATAATCTCGATCCTCGGCAGCAACGTGGTTTCCCTCGTCAAGCACGGCTCCAGCTGGAGCGCCGCTGCCGTCGTCGCGCCAACCTCCTCCCTCGGATCCTTCAATAGCACCGGTCACGACAATCGCGTTTTCGCCAGCGATTCCTCTGGCCACGCCACCATTGTCGGATGGGGGAACGTTCAACTGACCAACCTCGTCGCGGTTGATGGCAGTCTGACCACCAACACCTGGGGATCGCCTACCGTCATTACCGGTTCCGATCAATACCCGGGCTACTTCGACTTCGCCATGAGTTCGTCTGGCGCGGCTATCGTCTTCTATTGGGTCAATCTCTTCGACGGAACCGGCAACACCATCTGGCGCGCATCCACTCGCCCCGGTTCAGGTATGCCGTGGGGTGGCCCAGCCACCGTAGGTACCACCTTTGACGCCGGAGGCATTCCCGAAGGCGTCGCCATCAATAGTGCCGGAGAGGCTGCAGTCGTCTATCACGGATACAGTTCCGACTTCCTGACGTACATCCTCTACACCAACACCTTCAAGCCCTAGAGTAAGGGTTGCCCCACCCTTGTCGCGGTTTTTGCGACAGGGTGGGGAATGACTTCGAATGACCCAAATAATCAGATCCTGAATTCGCAGCAGCTCGTCCCACTTGACCTCATCTCAACTCTTGCCCATCGCAATCGCAAACGCCGCTGCCGCGTAAATCACCAGATTCTGCACTCCGTACAACCCATGCAGCAGATGCAGCAAAATCGCCATCACAAAGACCGCCAACAATAGCCACGCTCCGCGCACCACCGTCGCCGGGATCAACAACAGCACGCACCCCGCGATCTCGCCGAATCCCAGCACCAACCGCACAAACCCCGGCATATGTGTGCGAGCGAATTCGTGCGCTGCTCCCGGCAGCACAAACAGAATGGCCTGAATCAGGATCACAATCGCCAGCGCATACTGCAGCACACACAACCCCACGTTCGACTTCGAACCACTCATGCTCCCTCCTTCCGCTTCCGCTCCGCTCGCGACCTGATCTCTTTCAGCCGGTGACTCGCGCTTGAGTCCAGATCGAGTTCATAAAATCTCTTCAGTTCACGAATCTTCTCGATCGACGCGTGGCTGAACGGAGTCTTCCCATCGAAGGCATGCAGCACGATGCCTTCCAGCACATCCCCCAGCGTCATGTCGTGATACTCCGCAAATGCCTTGAGCACTTTCAGGATGCGCTTCTCCATGCGCACGCCCGTCTGAACCCGCTCAATTTCTAGACGAGGATCGTCAGTCATTGGTACCAATGTACCAAAATACCAAAGTACGATGAGAGCAAAAAAGAGTGGTTGCCCCATCCTTCTTTCGCGTTCTGTGCGAAAAGAGGGTGGGGATGTTGACTTCCAGGACAGCGGCAAGAACCACGTAGGGACATCCGCCTCGGCTATCCAGCCGCGAAGCGGCAGTCGGGGTCTTTGGGGCTACCGTAAGCGATACATACAAAGAGACTTATGTCGCTGCCGACCCCATTACCCCCGTCACCCCAAATGCCCGATTTCCATTGAGCGTCCCACCCTCGACCCGTTCCAATACTGTGGGGGTCCCTATGAAGAGGTTGTTCGTCCTGGCGGCTGCACTGGCACTGGCCGCGACTGCCGCCGCACAAAACGCCGCACAGACCAAAGAAAAGGAATTCGACTGGGTCCGCGCCAGCGACGAAAACTCGCAACTCGATCCCATGGACTACCACGTCGGCCGCGTCTACCGCCCCGGCGCCGGAGGCGGCAACATCCACATCGACGTCCAGGCCAAACTGCCGGTCACCGTCGCCCTCGCGCCCAACGATCAGTGGCAGGCCGCAACCCAGAGCCCCACCGCGCCTCAACTCGATTTCGTCTGCATGCGCGATCACATCGTCAACACCACCTACGAATGTCACCTGCCAGACGGCCGGCAGTGGGTTCTGCTCATTCGCGACGAGCGCGTGCCCGAGCGTGCCGTAGTCCAAGGCATCGCCGCCGTCTTCGGCCACCACGCCAAGGAATTGGTCGCGCCCAACGATCTCAAGATCACCTACTACCGCTGGGACTGCGTCCAGAACTGCATTCAGCCCGAGTTCGGCTGGTCGGTGCTCGTGCGCGAGAAGTATGAGCTTTCAACCACACCCAAAATCTACAGCCTGCTGACGCCCGATCGCGACGCCCAGCCCGTCTGGATTCGCATCAAAGCCCCGATCCCGATGACAGTCGCCCTGCTGCCGTCCACAATTGCCGACAAAGTCTACGACGACCCGGCAGCGCTTGCCTCGCTCCTGCAGAGCACATCCTGTAAGCAGCGCGGCGTGCAGTCTCTCAGCTTCAGCTGCAACGTGAACTTCGCCGACGGACGCCAGTCGCTGGTAGTCCTTCCCGAAGACCGCACCCGCGTCCCGCACAAGAAAGCCGAAATCGAAATGCAGGCCAACGAGTGCACCGCCAACTGCAACCTGCTGCAGAAGCAACCATAACGAAGTCACCGGGGGGGTGCCCCATCCTCCTTTCGCGTTTTCTGCGAAAGAGGGTGGGGCTTTTGACTTTCGACGCGACTAACCAACCCGCTGCCGCAGGTCAATTCGCGGGCGGTGGCGGAGGCGGATTGACAAAGCGAGGCATGGGACCACCGAACCGAATCGTCTCAAACATCCGCAGCACCAACTCCTGTTGAGCCGGCGTCAAATCCTTCCCCCAGATGCAGAGCGAATCCCTACCGGCAGCCTTGGGAAAGTACGCGCCTGTCGTGCCGTGGCCGGGATTTCGTGGGTTGACCACCGTTGCCCTGTGACCGCCAATCTTCTTTTTGACCACGGCATATGTCGGTGGCCTGTCGTGCTTGAAATAGCCGCTGGAGTATCGGCCAAAATCAAAAGTCAGCACCACACCGTCCCCGGCAAACTCGCCCACGTAGGAATCAACTCCCTGTAGTTGATGAAACCTCCATCCGGCCGGAGCCAGAATCGAAAAAGAACCAGCATCGAGTTTGTGCCAACCCTCGACATCGATGGGGCTGGGTTGTGCGGTCTGAGCCGTAACAAAGGCTGTCAGGAAAACGAAAGCCACTCCGAGTCGAATCGCCTTGAGGAATGGGAAGACTGCCATAAGACGTATTATGGCTGATGGTGATCCGAGAAGACCGACCGCTCTTGCGATCAGTCGCGTAGATCGACGACGGGTGCCAGTCGGCGTTTCCGAACTTGCTTTCCTTAGGGCCCTGTCTTGCATGCCGGGGCTAGAGTCGAAGGGATCACCGGCAACTCGGCTGAGTTGGTGAACTTCACTGTGCTCGCGGATAGTGCCACAACGCTCTTGCAGTCGGAAGAAAGAAATGCGAAGCAAGCCAGATCCTTGCCGGCGGCTACGCAGCTTGCCGCGCCGTAGATTACCGTCCCCGCCGGTTTAATGCCTTCCGCCTTAACCGCGCCGGAGACCGCCGAAGCCATGTGGCCGGCCACATCGTAGTCGGTCGCTGCATTAGCGTCTGGCTTGCCCAACTGCGTGAGCCAGTAGTTCAGGAAATTGACCGCTGCCTTACTCCGCTCAGCCGCGGTGATTTCCCTACCGATGCAGGCTCCATCCGTGCGTCTCAGCATGATCATGTTGAACCCCGTTTTCAATGTCCATCGCCGTGACCGGAAGGCTGCTGCAGCTCTTCTTGCTGTCTCCTCCCTTGTCCGCATCCTTCTCTGGAACCGCATCAGCAGCCTTGTTCACAAAGCTCGACGGATAGGAAAAGTCCAGGCCCATCGCTTCACTGTGATACGTGGCATTGCCAGTTGCCGGTGTCGAGGCCGGCGCCTGCCCAAAACAAAAGGCGGCAGCGAAAACGAGACCCCACCCCATAGCTTTCTGCATGGCCGCGATTATCCCGTCGAATAGAAGGATCGTCAATCCTAGGTGATCTGCCAACATCCCCCACATTCTTCAAGCCAACCGGCTCAGAATTCGTAGGAGTTCTGTCTTCTCGTCACGTTCCCGCTGACTATCGTTGCAACGAATGCCCGATCCACTTGTCCGCCCACTGTATGAAGTACTTCATATTCGGCAAGTCCGTATGCCCGCCATCATGCTGCCGCCAGGCGAGTTGCCCATCCAGCAGCCCTTCCTTCACTGGGGGCATCTTCGCCGTGTGGTAGTTTCCCGCCACATCGAGTCCCTTAGCTCCAAGCAAAGTGAACACCCGGCTCGCGTCGACCGTAGCCATGAAACTCCCTTGCTGATCCAGCCACTTCGCATCCCCAGCCTCCGGCACTCCATAGCTGATAAACGTCAGCCGCGGCGCGCATAGAGCAATCAGTTCATTCGAATCCACCGGAATGTCCCCCGGATTCTTGCTCCCAAATGTCGCCTCCGACGCGCCATACTTCATGAAGTTGCCGGCCATCCAGTAATATTCGCCGCCAGTCAGATTCTCCACTGCCTCGCCGAAATTCCGCCGCAGCAGCGTCGAGCCGCCTTTCCCCGACGATCCCACCAGCACCATCGCGAATCTCTGATCGAAGGCCATCGTCACCAGCGCCGCCTTGCCGAACCGCGACACACCCTCGATTCCCACGTGTTTCGCATCGACCGACGGATCCGTCTCCAGATAATCCAGCCCGCGGCTTGCGCCCCACGCCCAAGCGCGCAGTGCACCCCAATCCTCCGGCCTGCGCGGCTGTCCTTTGTTGACCAGTCCAATAATCCCCCGCGTCACGCCCTCACCGTTGTCCGCCTGCACGCTCGCCGTATCGAAAAGAACGAATCCCCATCCGGCCCCAATCAATTGCCAGGTTGCCGGAAAGTCTCCATCCTTCGTCAACTGCGGAAACGCAAACGGAGTGGCCTTCACCGGCTCCCATGCCGGATGCTGCGCAAACACCTCTTTCAGCGACGGATCCTTCTCCACCATCAGCTCTTTCCACGCCTTGTTGATGCGCGCGAACTCCTCCTCCGACGGCTCGTTCGGTGCCGGAAAGCCCGCGTGCGCAAACATCATCAGCACTGGCACCGGTCCCTTTACGAACGCCGGCGTTACCAGCGTCATGTGCAGCTTCACCGTGATCCCCGGATACGCCGAGTTGTCCACCGTCCCAATCAGATCCTTCGCAATGACCGGTACGAGCCCGAACGTCTCGTGATCGGTCGCCGTCACCGTCCAGGTCACCTTCGGCACATTTGCCGGCACGCGTCCATACACATACTTCTCGAACATCTCCACGATCTCCGGACGCCGCACCTCCGACCAAACCTTCGCCGTCGTGACTTTCTGCCCGCTGTTCAGCGTCAGCGGATCGGGAATATCAGGAAACGGATTCGCCTTCGCCTCTTCGTAATTCGCGTGATTCGGAGCCTTCTCATCCCCGCTCGGACCGGGCCGCAAGGCCTTGATCCTAAGCTGATCCATCATGTTCTGATGATCCTGCTCCGCCGTGAATGTCACCGACGGCGCAACGGCCTGCCCCAACCCAATTCCTGTAACCAGCAGCGCGAGACAAATAAAGAAAAGAATTCGAAGCGGAGAACGCATGAGACCTCCGGCGATCCGGCCAACGATTCCCGAAGATACTAAACCTTCCCGAGAAGATAAGGATGTGGGTCACAAGACAGGCAAGTCCCGTGTGGGGACAGGCGCCTTCGCCTATCCAGCGCAGGCGAAGCCAATCGCCAATGTAGGGGCGGACGCCTTCGTCCGCCCCGCGCCCTGAGCGACGCGAAGGGCGCGTTCCGACCGACCGTGGCCCATCCCACCATTTATAATCTCCCTTCCTCATAAGGACTAAAGGACCCCGCTTTGGCACTGGACGAGAACATCTATCAACTGCGCCGCGAAAAACTGAAAAAGATCGAGGCGCTTGGACAGCCCGTTTACCGTACCCGCTACGAATTCACCCACACCATCCCGCAAATCTGGGCCGATTTCGACAAGCCGGCCGAGGAACTCGAGCAGACGCGGGTCAACGTCCGCGTCGCTGGCCGCATTGTCGCCATCAACGCGATGGGCAAAGCTGCGTTCGTTCGCATGCAGCAGGGCGGCAAGCGCCTGCAGCTCTACATCAAGAAAGACGCCGTCGGCGAAAAGGGTTTTGAGCTCTACAAGTTGCTCGATCTCGGCGATCACCTCGGCGCCAGCGGATATCTCTTCCGCACGCGCACCGGAGAGCTGTCGGTTCACGTCGAGCAGATCGAATTCCTCAGCAAAGATCTTCTGCCGCTGCCGGAAAAATGGCATGGCCTGACCGACGTCGAGTTGCGCTATCGCCAGCGCTACGTCGATCTGGTGATGAATCCCGAGGTGCGCGAAGTTTTCCTGAAACGCACCAAGCTAGTGCAGTCGGTACGGCGCACACTCGATGGCCACGGTTTCATCGAAGTCGAAACACCGATGATGCAGCCCATCGCCGGCGGGGCCGTCGCGCGTCCATTCGTCACGCACCACAACACCCTCGACATGGATCTTTACCTGCGCATCGCGCCGGAACTTTATTTGAAGAGACTTGTGGTCGGCGGGCTCGACCGCGTGTACGAGATCAACCGCAACTTCCGCAACGAAGGCCTCGGATGGCGATGGAATCCCGAGTTCACCATGATGGAGGCATACCAGGCCTACACCGACTATCAAGGCATCATGGCCGTGACGCAGGAAGTGATCACCGAAGCCGCGAAGGCCGTGAACGGCAGCACGAAATCAAATTGGACGCGAGTCGAGGATGGCAAAGAAGTCGTCGAAGAGCTCGATTGGGCCAACTGGCAGCGCCTGACCATGCGTGAAGCGATCATTCAGTACTGGCCGCAGACCGCGGGCTCGAAACCGGAGATGAGCGACTTCACCAGCAGCGATGGCGTGAAAAAACTTGTAGAGCGCCTCCGAGAGCAGAAAGTGCAACACACGATTTTTGACGAGCATCCCCACAAAAAGCTTGTCACCGTGGCGTACGATCCCAGGGAACCACTGGGGAAGACGATCGCGAATTTGTTCGAAGCCGTCGCCGAAGAGCACCTGCTGCAGCCGACGATCATCTACGAATTCCCGACCGCGGTCTCGCCGCTCTCCAAGCAGAAGCCGGACGAACCCGACTGGACTGAGCGCTTCGAGATCTACGCGGGGCAGATGGAGATTTCCAACGGGTTCAGCGAACTGAACGATCCCGAAGACCAGCGCCAGCGGTTCGAAGCGCAGTTGAAGGAACGCGAACGCGGCGACGACGAAGCCCACCAGATGGACGAGGACTACATCCGCGCGCTGTCGTACGGCATGCCTCCCGCTGGCGGAGTTGGCGTGGGCATCGATCGCTTGTGCATGCTGCTGACGGATCAGCACACCATTCGTGACGTGATCCTGTTTCCGCTGTTGCGGCCTGAAACAAGAACCGCAGAGGACGCTGACACCAACGCCGCGGACGCGGAAGGGAAGAAGTAGGGAACTCGTCAACGTAATTCGCTTCCCGGGTACCCGGCAATGCACTATTAGTGGTGCATTCCGGTTCCTATACTTAAAGAAGAGTTTTGGGCTCTAGCAGTCAGGCGGCGCTACCGTAGTGTCCAGATGCCCTGCAGGACACTGGGTCGGTAGCGCTTTGCCGTCTATTGGCGTACAGCCTTCTCTCCTGCCTTCCGGGTTTGAGATTTCGATTGCGATGTCCGCGGAGGCGTGTACGCCGGCTGACCAGCGGCGGAGTCTCCAGGTCGAGAAAGTGGGTGGAACGCACAATCATGCCGTCCTCGCCGGGAAGCGCGATGCGCTGGTCCTGCGAACGCGGGGCGGCTCACATTGGCATGACCGAAGCCAAGCGCTTCGCCCGAGACGTGCTGGAGAAACTCACGTCTGGAATTCATTGAATCCAACACAGGATGAAGTCCACTCTCCCCCTTTTAATTTGTCACCGCCGGCCCGGGTAAAGGAGAGAGCCAAACCGGACCGGCGGCGTTTCTGAAGAAAGCATTCTTCAGAAAGGTTTCACTGCTCGTACCGACTAGAAGATGTACGACGTGTCAAACTGCAAGCGCGTCAGCCAAGGTTCGGTACTCGCCAGCGGACGTCCAACATACGCCGTGAACGCCAATTGCACGCTCTTATCGAGTTGATAACCGAAGTCGAAGCGGTGCTGGGTGACGTTCGAGCCTTGGCGGATGTCGCTGAAGTTAAAGTTGCTCAGCACGGCCTCTCGCTCGATATAGATGCGGGTGTATCCGGCTATGAAATCGCCCTTCTGCTGCAGGCGACCGACGCGGCCTTCCAGCCAGTAGCCCCGGCGTTGGCTCGCGGCGCAGGCCGCGTTGACAGTTTGCTTGTAAGTGGTGGTCGCGGTGTTGGCCGGGGCCGCAGCGACATTGACCAGGTTCCCGCAAGCCTGAGTGTTCTGGACGTAGTCGCCAATGAGCGCGAATGGCGCGCGGGGGTGGCCGGTGTTGATGTCGACTCGGACGAGGTTGTCAAACAGCCCGAACTTCGACGCGAACTGAGCGTTTGTGATGTTGGTGACGCCCGTCGGATAGGCGGTTCCGTCAACGGTAACAATCGTGGTCGCCGTCGTAGTGTAGATGGAGTTCTGTGGCGTGTTTGCACTATTGAGTGGCAACAAGCCGGTCAACGGGGTCTGCGGGTTCTTGGTGTTGGCCTTGGCCAGAGCCAGGGCGATGGGATCGGCGTTGTGGTATTTGTAGAAACCGGAGAACGCGCCAAGAGTCACGCGTGGTCCGAGTTGCCATTGGGTCTGGATCTGACCACCGTAGGTGACCTGCTGGGCAATGCGCTTATTGGTGGAGGAAGTACCCGCTACCTCCGCAAAAGGCAACTGGAAGCCTATGAATGCGATCTTCTTCAGCACCGGCGTTTTGAGAGTGAAGCCGAGGGTTTCAGCAGCGCCTTCCGGGTTCAGATCCTTGTCCCACGTGAGTTCAGTGTTGTACCAGGGATAACGGAACTTGCCGCCAATCACGGTTAGGTGCCTGAAGCGATCGGGCGTGAATTCGGCAAATGCCTGGTCGAGACCGACCGACTTACGGGTGTAGAAGCCTCCCATAGTCTGGTTTGTACTGATGGGATCATTCAGATCGCCGCTGGCGAGTGTGATGCCGGCACGGAATTGCGAGCCCAGGGTGGCGAGCGCATTGAAACGCGCGCGGTAACGGGCGCGGACGCGGTCCTGGGATTGATCGGCGGGCCCTCCGAAGAAAGGTTCGGCCCGTAGACGGACGTCGCCGCTGAATGAGATGGGGCCGAGACCCTTGATGAGGCGCTCAAGATTGCGAATGCGCTCATCCGAACTTCCGGACTGAACCGTCTGGGCCTGGGATCCTTCCTGCTGGGGAGTTGGACTGGCTTTTTGTGGAACTGCATCGGTACTCTTCGTGGCAGGGGCCGGGATTGGAGCGACGGAAGCGACGATGGCTGGCGTTGCGGCCGGCTCGGGCTTGCGTCCGGTTTCAAGAGCGTCGATGCGCGCCTGTTGCTGGCGGACCAGTTGCTTCAACTGATCCAATTCCGAGCGCATCTGTTCTTCGGGTGACGGGGTGGGTGTGCTGGCCACGGCAGGTGCCGGCGAGATCGCGTTCGATGCGGTCTGGGTTTGGGCCCAGGCTCCGCTTACCAGCGCAGCTAGTGCCAGAGCGGCAAAGATTCGCTTGATTGGTTTCATGGTTTACGACTCTCCTTTTTTGCTAAAGGTTTCTGGATCGACGCCTCGGGCGGTTCCTCTGTTCTGTTTCAAATCTGTTTATTTCAGACCGGCGATTGCCGTTTGGGACCTCGTGTGTCTAATGAAATTCTAATAATCATAATGATAATCGAGATACTAGACTTTACCGACCCACCAGGCAACCATCGCGCTTCCGTGTTCTTCTGTATCTGAGGACGCTCGCAGTCTTAGACTTTTCTTAGAAAACTCAGTCTGTCTTGCGCCCCTCGACGTCGAAGCCGTATTCCTTCAGCACGTCGGCTGCCGGAGGCGTTTTGAGGAATGCCAGAAACCGCCGGGCGGTACCTTTGTTCTTGGAACTCTTCAGAATGACGCAGGCTTGCTGTATCGGAGGGTAGTCCGCCGAGGGAATCTCAGCGTAGCGTCCCTTGTCCTTCAAGTTAGGAGAGAGTGCCAGGGAGAGCGCAACGATGCCGATGTCCGCAGCACCGGAGACCACAAACGACGCGGTCTGGGCGATATTCTCCCCCAGGACAAACTTGTCTTTGGCCTTGTTGTAGATGCCTTCCTTCTTCATGGCGGCGACAGCGGCCTGCCCGTACGGAGCGTGCTCGGGATTCGCGATCGCAATCTTCTGGACATGCGTATCCAGAATGGACGGCAGTCCAGATTTCAGATCAATCGGGGAACTGTTCAGGACCCAAACGACGATCTTGCCCCTGCCGTACTCGTAGTAACTGTCGCCTTCAGTCAACCCGGCGACATCCAGTTTCTTGGGATAGTCGAGATTCGCCGAGAAGAACATGTCAAAGGGCGCGCCGTTCTGGATCTGCTGGAAGAAGTTTCCAGAAGACCCATAGATCACATTCACCTTGTTGCCCGTTTCCTGCTGGAACCTGGCCGCGAGATCCTGCATGGCCGACTGCAAATCAGCGGCGGCAGCGACGGTGATCTCCTGGGCGATACATAGCTGTGAGGCGACGGCCAACGCCAGAATCGATGCGAACTTAGCAACGCCTGCTTTCATATGTCACGACGCTCGATAGGTAATCGAATATAAAGATCAATTAACTAAACATCAATCCGTATTAACTATACAGATTACAAAAAAGAGAGTCCTGCCGATCACACATCCCGCAGCTGCGTTCCGGAAAAATCCGCACGGGTTATGTCGCGGGCGTCAGTCCCCACTTATTCTGCAGATGCCGCTCCATCCCCTTGAACACCACGCCGTCGATGATGTAGCCGATGGCGACGATCAGCAGCATGACCGCGACGACGGCGCTCATGTTGCTGAGATCGCGTCCCATCATCAGAACCTGTCCAAGACCCAAACTCATGTACAACATCTCGGCGGTGATAAGGGAGCGCCACGCAAAAGCCCAACCCTGCTTCAGACCAGACACAATAAACGGGAGGCTCGCCGGCAACAACACGTACCAAAACAGTTTGAATCCCTTGGCGCCGAGGTTGCGTCCCGCCTGACTGAAGATCTTTGGCATTTGCTTGCGACCGTCTTCCATGGCCAGCGTGACAGAGAGCAGTGATCCCATGATGACGACGAACAAAATGGCATTTTGACTCAGGCCAAACCACAGCAATGCCAGCGGCCACCAGCAGATGCTCGGGAGGCTTTGTAGGCTGACGAGCAACCCGCCCATGGTCTCTTCGAGGAATTTGTTGCTCGAGATGCCGAGACCGAGGATCATGCCCAGCACGACCGAGACCAGGTAGCCAAGCAGAACACGTTTCATGCTCACGACGATTGCGATCCAGTAAGAGTGATCTTTGAATCCGCCATAGAGCTCCTCCCAGACTCCCCACGGAGTAGGAAATAAATACGGCGGCCAGATTTTGAGCTTGGCGAGCAACGTCCAGAGGCCAAACAGCGCGGCGTAGAAGATGATGTAGCGGGCGGCGCGTTTCATGATTCCTCTCCCGGCTCAATTTTCGGCTTGATGCCGTCCTGGTATTCGGCTTCGAGGGAGCGGTTGATTTCTTCACGGAGTTCGTCGAGAACCTCGCGAGCGGCCAGGGCCACTTCGGGATCTTCCAGGCTCCGCGGTCGAGGCAGGGTCACGGGAAATTCGCTCTTCACGCGTCCTGGGCGGAAAGTCAGGAGAACGACACGATCGCCCAGGCGAACCGCCTCGCGCACGTTGTGGGTAACGAAAATAATTGTGCGCCCAGTCTCGCTCCAGATGCGCTCCAGTTCGTCATGCAGCAGGTCGCGCGTCTGGGCGTCGAGAGCGGCAAAGGGCTCGTCCATCAGCAGGACGTCGGGTTCGGTGGCGAGGGCGCGGGCGATGGCGACGCGCTGCTTCATGCCTCCGGAAAGCTGGTGGATATAGCTGTTCTCGAACTTGGCCAGGTGCACCAGGCGCAGGTAGTGGCGCATGCTCTCCTTGCGCTCAGCCTTGGGTACACCCTTCATCTTCATTCCGAATTCGACGTTGTCTGCGACGGTGAGCCACGGAAACAAACCGTGCTCCTGGAAGATCAGGATGCGATCGGTGCCAGGGCCGTCGACCGGAGTCCCGTCGACCAGCACTTGGCCGGAGGTCTGGTGGTGAAGCCCCGCGATCAAGTGCAGGAGTGTGGACTTGCCGCAGCCCGAGGGACCAACGATGCAGACGAATTCGCCGGCGCGAACCTGGAGATTGATATTGTCAAGTGCGAGCAGCCGCTCTCCGGTCTGCGTTTTGTAGCTCAGGCAAATCTCGCTGAGCCCCACTTTCGAAACTGCCGTGACCGGGGCACGATCAGGGTGACCTACAGAGACAGGTCCCAGCTTGGCGCCGCGTACCGGTGTCCGCGAGCCTGCCGGGACAGGATATCGGTTGGGAACGGCTTGTGCGTTCGAGCTCATTGGATCGCCTTTCGCTTCTTCTCCGCCAAGACCTGGTTGAGGATCGTCAGGTCGTAGAGCTTAGAGAGGTCGGGCATCTCGCGGCCGAGCGAGCCGTTTTCAAACGCCTGCCGTGCGGCGGTATTTAACGCAGCATGCAGAGGATCGTAGGTCACTTGCATGCGCCCGAAGGCTTCATCCAGGACGTCGCCGGGCAGTGCTTTGTTGGTTTCGCGCTGAATCTGCTCGTTCAGCAGTTTCTTGGCGTCGACCGGGTGCGCACCGATCCAGTCTGTTAGTTCGACGTGGGCGCGGATCCAGTTCTTGACCAGATCCGGATGCGCCTGCAGAAACTTGGTGTTGACGATCAGCAGTGAGATGACGAACTGATTGTCGGGCCACAGAGACCGCTCGTCGAGGAAGAGGCGGGCATTGCCCTCGTGGATGAGGCGCGTGGCCCACGGTTCGGGAGCCCAGGCGGCATCAAGTTCCTTCTTGAGGAACAGGGTCAGCTGATCAGGATTCGCCATGGGCACGACCTGCACGTCGCCACCCTTGTCATTCGTCTTGAGGCCATTCTTCTTCAGCCAATTACGCAGCGCGACATCCTGTGTGTTGCCGAACTGTGGAGAAGCAACACGCTTGCCGTGAAAATCTTCCGGCTTGTTGATGCCGGCGTCGTTGCGAACCACCAGCGACGCGCCGCCGCTACCGGCGCCGGCCACCACTCGCAGGGCCTCGCCGTTGGACCGGACGTATCCGTTGATTGCCGGATTTGGACCGATATAGGTCATGTCGATCGTGCCCGCGAACAGGGCTTCGATGGCTGATGGGCCGGCGTTGAAGCCGGTCCATTGAATCTTGACCTTGGGGCCCATTGCTTTGTCGAACCAGCCATTGGACTTTCCCACCATGGCTTGCGCGTGCGTCAAATTTGGGAATGCGCCGACACGAATCGGGGTGACATCTCCCTGGGCCCAGGCTGAAACAGAGAAAGAAACCAGCAGAGCGAGACCAATGACAAGCTTGTTACTCACCTGTGCGACCTCCCACCACCATGGGGAGCAGCTTGGCGGCTTCCTTCTTTGGGGATTTGGAATGCTTACGCAGCCTGCCCGACTTCGGGTTGGCGTCGGCGATCAAGTCGGCCAGCGTTGTGTGATCAAGAATGCGGGCTGCCGCGTCGCGGACGTCGAGAAAAATCTGGTAGAGAGCGCGATGATCCGGATCGCGGTCGATGAGTTCCCGTAACTGATCAGCGTCGCCGAAGGGGGCCAGAGGGCCGTCGATCAGGCGGATGATTTCACTCAGGGCGATATTGGCAGGTTCGCGGCGCAACTGGTAGCCGCCCTTCGCCCCCCGGACGCTCTCCACCATACGTGCGTTCTTGAGTTCCAGGAGGATAAGTTCCAGGAACTTTTCAGGAAGGACTTCCTCGTAGGCAATGTCCCGAATCTTGATGGCGCCCTGCCGATGGTGGCGGGCAAGCATCATCATGGCCTGTAGGGCGTAAAGTCCTTTTTGCGAAATCTTCATTAGATTCGAATTATTCCATAAACATAATGGAACTAATAGACTTTATTTGTTAAAAGTTGATGCAACCCAAGGGCCGCCACGAACGAGCGATTCCTACCTAAGGTGCTTTTGAATCATTAGTTTGTCTCTAGGGAACGTCGTCTCACGCAAAGCGGTGTGCATTTGGTTGCGGTTTTTTCCCCCTCAATCAGACCAGCAGCTCTGTGGAAATCTCCCAAGGTTTGCAAAGTCATGCACCCCGAGCCCTGTCGCGATTTGATAGGAATCAGGCAGGGATGCGGAGCACTACCACGGTCACGTTGTCGGGGGCGCCGTGCTCCAATGCGGCGTTGACCAATTTCCTGCAGGCGTCGGCAGGAGACGCCCGCATCCCGATGCGGGCGAGCTCGGCTTCTCCGACTACGCCCCAGAGGCCATCCGTGCAGAGAATCAGGGTGTCTCCAGGGTGCAGAGCTACGGGTTGTTTCGGAGTGTAGGGATCGATCTCGTGCCCCGAGCCGAGGGCTGCCGTGAGGATGTGGCGATGCGGATGGTGTTCGGCGTCTTCCGCGCTCACGATGCCGCTTTCCACCAGTCGGCCAACGTAGGAATGATCGCGCGTGAGCCGGGACGCGGTCCCATCCCTGAGCAAGTAGAGTCGGCTGTCGCCGACGTGCGCGAAGTGCAGTTGGCTGTCGACGATCGACAGGGCGGTGCAGGTAGTACCCATCCCAGTGAACTCGGGGTGCTCCGCGGCGTAGCGCTGAATGGCGTCGTGGGCCGAGCGCAGCCCGGTCACCAGAGCGGCCTGCGGATCGCCATGAAATTCGCGGTCATAGACATGACGCACCGTCTCGACGGCCAGGCTGCTGGCTTCCTGCCCTCCTTCATATCCGCCCATACCGTCGGCAACGATCGCCAGACGGCCCTTGCGGCGGAAGTCGTCGTCGGAGTCGGGCTCCCAATAGAGGAAGGAATCTTCGTTATTCAGACGCTGACGGCCAACATCGGTCAGGCTGGCGACTTCGAGTCCGGGCTTCGGATTCGTGCATTCCACCGGCATAAGTCGGGAAGGTTGGGCGGCAGGGTTATGTGATGTCGACCGAGCGAAACCCCGTTTGGTCGTCATCATTATAAAGGAGCGCATCCTTGGAACCCTGACGTCCGCCTCTGGTATCCCCCAGATGGAGCGGGCAGCCTAGCATTTTTCAGGCGGCTTTCAACACTGGAATCGGTTTTGTCCGGAAGAAGGAACAAGCTGCTAGGTCCGCGGCTCTCTCAGTTTGCGTTGACCGCTGATTTGGCAAAGGACGGCGCGACAATTTAACATCGACGACTTCCGAGGGCCCTTCATGAAAATGCTTCTTACGATGCGCGCGGTCTGTCTGGGCGGCGTCACGGCAGCGGTTTTGACTTCAGGATCAGCGGCTGCCCAGCAGGCGTCATTGCCCAGCGAGACGCCGCAGAACTTCACGCCGGTCACCGACAGTTTCAACTACGCGAAACGCGACGTGATGATCCCGATGCGCGACGGAGTAAAGCTGCACACCGTGATCGTGATTCCCAAGGGCGCGAAGAATGCGCCGATGCTGCTGACGCGGACTCCGTACAACGCGAGCGCGCAGACCGGGCATGCGGCGAGTTCGCATCTCTCACAGATTCTGCAGGGCTATGACAATGCGCTCGAGCCCATCCTTGAGGGTGGATACATCCGTGTAGTCCAGGATGTGCGCGGCAAGCACGGGTCGGAAGGCGATTACGTGATGACGCGGCCCCTGCACGGGCCGCTGAATTCGACTGCAGTCGATCATTCCACCGACACCTACGACACCATCGATTGGCTGGTCAAGAACGTTCCCGAGAGCAACGGCAAGGTGGGGATCATCGGGATTTCGTACGACGGCTTCCTGCCGCTGATGGCGCTGGTGAATCCGCATCCGGCGCTGAAGGTTGCGGTGCCAATGAATCCCATGGTCGACGGCTGGATGGGCGACGACTGGTTCCACAACGGTGCCTTCCGCGAGCAGAACATGCCGTACATCTACGAGCAGGAAGCAACCCGCACCAACAGCGAATCATGGTGGCACAACTACTTCGACGACTACGACATGTACATGGAGGCGGTGTCGGCCGGCGAACTCGGGCGGCGCCGCGGAATGGAGCAAGTCGGGTTCTGGCGCAAACTGCTGGAGCATCCCGCCTATGACTCATTCTGGCAGCAGCAGGCAATGGATAAGATTCTCGCCGCGCAGCCGCTGAAGGTTCCCACCATGCTGGTCGACAGCTTGTGGGATCAGGAAGATATCTACGGCGCACCTGCCGTGTACAAGGCGTTGAAGCCGAAGGACGCGAGCGCCAATTTGTTCCTGGTGATGGGACCCTGGCATCACGGGCAGGAAATCGGCAATGGCAGTTCTCTCGGCGCCATCAGGTTTGACAGCGACACCGGATTGTACTTCCGCACGAAAATCCTCAAGCCGTTTCTCGATCAGTATCTGAAAGACGGCGCACCGAAAGCGGACGTCGCGACCGTAAATGCCTTCGAGACCGGAACCAACACCTGGCGGCATTTGTCTGCGTGGCCTGCGGGATGCGACTCCGGATGCGCCATTCATCCCAAGCCGCTTTACCTCGAGGCTGGACTGAAGGTGAGCTTTGAGGCTCCAAAGGCCGGAGACAGTTCTTACGAAGAATATATCTCCGATCCCGCGAAGCCCGTGCCCTACCGTGCACGCCCGATTCAACCTGTCGGATACAGTGGGCGGTTCACCTGGGCGGAGTGGCTGGTAGACGATCAACGCGAGGCGTCCGGGCGGTCTGATGTGCTGGTTTTTGCATCCGATGAATTGAAAGAGCCCGTGAAGATCAGCGGGCAGTCGGTGGTCAACCTGATTGCTTCAACCAGCGGGACAGACTCGGACTGGGTCGTAAAGTTGATCGATGTCTATCCGGACGAAGTGCCGGGCCGGGAAGAGATGGGAGGATATCAACTTGCGGTCTCGATGGACATCTTCCGCGGGCGGTATCGAGAGAGCCTCGAGAATCCCAAGCCGATCACGCCCGACAAGCCGCTGCTATACCGCTGGGCACTCCCGACCGCGAATCACGTGTTCCTGCCGGGGCATAGAATCATGGTGCAGGTACAGTCGAGCTGGTTTCCGCTCTATGACCGCAATCCGCAAACGTTCGTGCCCAACATCTTCTGGGCCAAGCCGGGCGACTATAAGAAAGCGGTGCAGCGTGTGTTCCATTCGCCGGATCAGGCGAGCTTCATCGAATTGCCGGTCGTTGAGGTGAAGTGAAAACCGATGCCGTTGCGTACAGTTTTTCAATGAATCCGCTCATGCTGGTTTTCGTGCGAAGAATCGCGTGGCTGATGCTGGTCGCGGAGTTCCTTGCGACGCCGCTGCTGGGGCAGGCGAAACGCCTCTGGATTCTGAGCCCGCCGGGCGAGTTGGTGGAGTACGATCCTGCCACGTTCGCGGTGAAGCAGAAAACCAAGGTTCCCACCGAGGCCCTGAAGTCGCCGTCCGGGCTCACAGTGAACCATCTGGGGCAGGTTCTCTTCACCGCCCCCGTTTCTCTGCCTCTGTCCGAGTCGGACATCGCCAATCCCCACAAGGTGTGGTTCTGGAACGGGCAGGCCGCGAGTTCCGTCGATCGGGGGGTACAACATTCCAGCGAGGATCACGGCTCCAACCAGGCAGTCACCGAGTCCGCGCCAGTTCCATATCTTTCAGCCGACGGGACGCATCTTTTCTGGTTTGCCAACCAGACACGCCGCTTGCAGCGCGAGGAAGTCGATCTTTCCCTCACCAATACTCTGCTGGTGTGGCAGACAGATCTCGAAGGCAAAGCCCGCGAGGATATCGCGACGACAAAGTTGCCAGATTGCCGCTGCTCAACCGGGACGTGCGAAGAGAGTTGTCCTTTCTTTGTCACCTGGGTGCCCGAGGGCGGGGTTCAGAACTTTTTCTTATCTACGCAGTTCGTCGCCGGGCAAACCGCGACCAGCTACAAATCGAGTGCGCGCTATCAGCTGGACGCCGGGAAGTGGACGGCGAATCCCATGTCCGACCCCGTGCAGCGTATGTTGGACGCGAACTCGAGCGGAAGTGTGATCGTCGAAGCGATTCCGGATACCGGTTGCTGCGGATGGTCGAATCAGAGCAACGATCAGACTCTGGTGCTCGTCGACGGAAATGCTCATACCGTTTTTGACGAGCGTGAGACTTACAAGAATCCTGACTACGACGTCAGCTTCTACACCTCCAATGCGCGCCTGTCGCCGGACGCCGGCCAGGTCGCCATGACCATTGCGACCACCGGCCAGAGCAACAAGCCGATCCAGGTGTCGGAGGAGGGCGAAGCGAGTCCGGAGGAAGCACAGCGGATCCGAAAGGCCATGCTGGATTTGCCTGCCATCGAGATCAAGACGGTTGACGACAATCCCCGGCGCATCGGGTTTCTGCCGCACGCGGTGCTCGTCGGATGGCTCAACAACAACGAACTGCTGATCATCGAGAATCATCTGCTGGTGGCCTACAACGTGGGGAAGGGAACGCGCCGGAAGTCGCTGATTCGGGTGGACGAGTCCGGAAGAGTCTACTTAAGATAGCCGATTTGACCTGCGCCGATTGCCTGCGCGGTAAATCATCCATCCCAGCAAGTTCGCTCCCAGAACGACTCCCGCAACCTTCAGCAAGTAACGCGACGCGCTGTCCACATCAATGATGGGCAAGACGGACAGCACCACAAACAGCAGAGTCACTAGAAATCCAGAAGTTGCCGCTGCGCGCACTCCCAAGCTTGCGCGCAGGCCGCGATCTTTGCGCGCGAGGATCGGGATGGCGAACAGCGCCAGGTAAGCAATCCCATAAAACGTGAAGCTCCATGTCAGCAACAGTTCGAACGATTCCGCATGGCCTATGCCGATCAGCGCGGCGATTGCGACAACCAGCGTGGCGCCTCCCAGAAACAACACGGAGTTGACCGGAGTCTTGTAACGAGGATGTAAGCGCGAAAACCACTCGGGCAGCAGATGATCCCATCCAGCAACCATGGGCAGGCGCGTGCTAGCGGTGAAGAAAGCGCAGAAAGTCGCGAGGTAATAGATCAAAAGAAACAGCACGCCCAGCGACAACACGATCGCGCCGCCTCCGAACGCGTGGAATCCGCGACTTAACGCTTGCGGAATGGGAGCGACCACATCTTCCGCCGACGGAGGGACAAACGCCAGGATGGCACTGGTCGCAAGAATGTAGACAACAGCGACGACCGGCGCGGAGAGCCACACGGATCGTGGTAAATGGCGCTGCGGTTCGCGGCATTCTCCCGCGAAAACGGCGACGTATTCGAATCCGGTGAGGGCGCCGAAAGTCATCTTGCTGAACACGCTCAGGCTGAACAATGTGAGCGGCGGGGCCACGAGGCGCAGTGGGTGATACTCGGCGAGCGTGCCGCGCCACAGGTTGAGGAAGGGAACTACGATCAGCGCCGCGATTGTGATCAGGAAGACTGCGGCGCCCAGATTGTTAATCCATTTGCCGATGCCGAGCCCGAGTCCGGCGACACACATCGTAGCGCCGATCATCAGCACACAGGCGGCGATCGTGGCCGCTTTGCTCGCCGCGATCCACGCTGCGGCGGGGATAACATAGGGCAGGAACGAAACGGTCAGCAGTCCGCCGATCCCGACGTAGATGATCGCGTAGAGCCACAAGTTCCACGCTACCAGAAAGCCGATCTGGTCGCCGAACGCGATTCGCGCCCACTCGTAGAGGCCGCCTTCCAGCGGAAGGCGACGATTCAGGTGCATGACCACCAGGGCTTGCGGAATGAAGAACGTCGCAATAGCCAGAATCCAGAAGACCACGTGGGATGATCCCGCCTTTACGGCAGTTCCCATATAGTCGGCGACGATGATGATCAGGAGTTGCGCCAAAACCAGGTCGGGGAGGCCCAGTTCTTTGCGCAGGTCGGTGCTGTGCGCCCGCACATCTGCTTCGTCTCGGAGAAGCGACGGGTTCTCGCGTGTAGACACGGTTGTTGATTGCACAGAAAGTCAGAATCCCACGCTTCTTCGTCCAGCACCCAAAGAGGAACGCAATCACTTCTTTATGGAAATCGATACCGGCTTCAATAACAGGTCTTGATAGTCGAAGCTGAAGTCAGCCAGCGGCGACACCGCTGCCATCTTTGCGCTGTCGATGCTCCCATCGGGATTCAGCGAGAACGTAACGAACGCATCTTCAATGGTGCGCACTCGCCAGTGAGCCTTGAATGTGTCGTACTGCCAGTGCTGCAGGTCGCCGACCATGCCGGGTGTGTGATCGAAGGTAATCACCAGACCCCCGTTCTCATAGCGAATCGTGATCTCGCCATACCACGCGTCGTTATAAGCGCCGGCGTACTTCTGCAGCGCCAGAGAGGGTTTCGAATCCCCTGCACGAGAGCCCTCCGCCTTCCTCATGGCTTCTGCGGCATCCTTTTCTTGCTGGTCTTTCATGCCTTTGAAGGCGGCGATCCAGTCGGTCGAAGGAAGCTGAAAGTAGTAGTCGAGCACATGGTAGAGAATGGCATCGAAAGCGCCGCCTTCCTCAGCGTTGGTGAGCACGACCACTCCGAGGTTCTCGTCAGGCACCAGCATCACGCGGGAGACGAAGCCCGCCACGCCGCCGGTGTGCCCGACCAGTTTTCGCCCGTGATACTCGCGCAGTCCCCAGCCGAGGGCATAGGCTGCGAAGTTCGACTTCATCCCGGCGAATGCCGTTGGCAGATCGCCGGTAGGAAGAATCGTCTGCGGAGACCACATCTCTTTCGACCGCTGTTCGTTGAAAAGCCGGCCTTCGCGGTCGGCAAACTTCCCGCGATTCAGCTGCAACTGCACCCACTTAGCCATATCGGCCGCGCACGAATTGATCGAGCCCGCTGGGCCCACATTGTCGAGATCTTCCAGCGGAATCACTTGCAACTTGCCATCGACCCGCGAATGCGGCATCGAATAGTCATCGCCCGGCTTGTAGTCCTTGCTGCTGACCGTGGAGTGTTTCATGCCCAGCGGTTCGAAAATACGCCGCCGGATATAGTCGTCCCACGACGTTCCGGTCACGGCAGGGATGATCTGTCCGGCCGTCATGTAGAGCAGGTTGTCGTACGCGTATCGGCTGCGGAAACTCGACTGCGGCCTCATGAAGCGCAGCTTGTGGATGATTTCGTCGCGAGTATAGGTCGAGTGCGGCCAGAAGAGCAGATCGCCCTCGCCGAGCCCCATCCCGCTGCGGTGGGTGAGCAGGTCGCGGATCGTCATCTCCTGCGAGACATATGGGTCATACATCACAAAGCCCGGCAGACGCTCATACACGTGGTCGTCCCAGGTGAGCTTGCCTTCGTCCATCAGCGTTGCCAGGGCGGCTGTGGTGAACGCCTTGGTGTTCGAACCGATGGCGAACATGGTGAACTCATCGACGGGAGTCGGTTCGCCCTGCTTCCGCACTCCGAAGCCCTTGGCTACGACGATCTTTCCGTCTTTGACGATGGCCACTGCCATCCCAGGCACGTCAAAGGTTTTCATGGAGTTCGCGACGTATGAGTCAAGGTCGGCCGGAGGAGCCTGGGCGGCGACCAAAGCAGCCGTCGCAAGCGTTAGCCAAAATGCGCAGACGAGCTTCAGCGAGAAATGGAACATGAGGTCCTTTCCCGATTCGTTTTGAACAGAACAAAGACGCCGAGATTAGAACACAGCGCCGGACGATTGTTCGAGTGTACTAAAGGCACAAAAAGGAGGGCCGGGAGTCGACCGCTACTGCTGACTCCCGGCCCGGGACAGTTCAATTCATCCGGTCTGAGACAACGGCCGTGATGTAGGTGAGCAGGTGGTCAATGCTGAGCTCCGACTCCAGCAACTCCTGCATTTCGTGAGCGCTGAACCCGGTTCGGGCGGCCGCCTCCTGAAGGAGATGGCCATATTCGACCGACTCACTGCGATAAAAGCTCATTGCAATGCTCCTGACACGTTAGGGTGAGTAATCAAAATCAGGCGGGGCAGAGGCCAGGCACGGGTAAATCCCCCCCGGGAGCCCAGAGTCCTCGCCGATCTGCCCCGCTTCATGCCTCGCGACAAAAGCGAGGCAAGCTTGGGGTGCAGCCGGACGAGAGTTTTAGCGCCGTATGGAGCAGAGCAGGATCGGACGGAAATTGGGTTCGAAATTGGCGGCAATCAGTTCGAGGTCCCGGTCGTGATGCCACGCCCGAGCGATTGTCGGAAGCTGGAAAAGCGTGGCTACCGCAACGATCGCCGGCGCGGTGCGCGCGCGGGCATGCACGACCAGCGGCGCCGTGCCCTGATGAAAGGCCGTGTCGGGAAGGTCCACGTCAGGCAACACCACGATCAGCAGCATGATGAAAACCAGGCAGCTGAGGATGCACAACGTCGGCGCTTTGACCGTCCACCGGGACATGATCGGATATTGTTTTTGCCAGAGTTTGATGCTGAAGTCAATCCCTCAGATGTGCCGGATTCCTAATATTTGACGCCCCCGGGCCAGTCAACAGCAAAATGTTCACATCCCTCCGGATTAGAGAGTGCCGGTCGCTCTGATCGATGGACGAGGCCGGCCCGCTTTCCCCGAAAAGCCTGCCGGGCGGTGAACCCTTCCCGCTGGGCTTCCGGATAACCACGGGTCCCTCCGCATCCCGGCTCCAGCGCCAGTTTGTAAGCCCGCCGCGGCGATGCTACGCTCAGGCATGGTTTCGCAGGACTTCATTTTCTGGGAAGTGGACGTGCAGCGGGACTTCGTGCTGCCGGGAGGCAACTTGTATGTGCCGGGGGCCGAGAAGTTGCTCCCCAACATTCGGCGCCTCACCGACGCAGCGCGACAAGGTAGAGTCTTCCTGGTTTCGCACGGAGACTTCCACTCGCCCAACGATCCCGAGTTCAAGATCTTCCCCCCGCACTGCGTGAAAGGAACTTCTGGATCCGAGTTGCTTCCGGAGGCGATCACCGAAAAAGTCGCCCGCGTGCCCAATGTACCGGACGCGAAGTTGCCGGACAATCTCTCGCCCTATCAGCAGATTTTGCTCGAGAAGCAGACGCTCAGCATCTTCGAGAGTTTGCACGCAGATGAATTGGTAAGGAAACTTGGGGACCGGGCAGAGTTCGTCGTATTCGGCGTAGTCACTGAATACTGCGTAAGCTTTGCTGTGAAAGGCCTGCTCGAGCGTGGCCGCCGCGTCGCCGTGGTCACCGATGCCATTGAGACCTTGAAGAAAGAAGAAGGGGACAGGGCGATTGCGGAATTTGAAAGGCTCGGAGCCAGGCTGACAACCACGGGCCAGGTTCTGACTGCACTGGCCGCCTGAGAGCCTGGCCCCTAAGCTTCAGTGGCGATCGCGATCATGATCCCCGTCATGGTCATGGTCGCCATGATTGTGACGCCAGGTCCAATACTCCTTCTGTTCTTCGGTGCACAATTTCCGGAAATCGCGATGCCGGTCACGGTGCGTTTCGTCGGCCCACCGCTGATAGTAGACGACCTCGTCGTGGTTCCACTGGTGATAGTCGGTGTAGTAGGGATCGTAAGCGCGATAGTAGTGATGCTCGCACGCCAATCCGGCCAACGAAGAAGATAGTGCTCCGGCCAGAAGCAGAGCCCTCAAAGGGTTCAGTCTCATGGATTCGCTCCTCAGGTGATAGAAACACGATGAACGCAAGTTAGTTGTCGTCGGTTCCCGAAGGGTTGGCACAATGACACCTGCGTAGCCAATTCTGCTCCGTCATCTTGCCTAACGTTTCCTTCCGAGTGATATTTCTTTTTCTTTCGAAATCTTTTCAAATTGCTCTTCCTGTAATAGACTACTTTGTCTCCATGTGGAGGATAAAGGCAGTGGGAAATCCGTTAAGCACCCTGCTGGACCTGCCCGAGCAGGAACAGGCAGAGCGGGGCCTCGAGTACACCCCACGCGAGATCTGGCAACAGCCCGAGACCTGGGCCACAACCTATAAGGTTTGCGCGACGCGCCAGGCCGATCTTGCCAGTGCATTGCACCGGGCGGGAATCGGCCGCGGCACTGCCTCGCCCACCGTGTATCTTGCGGGAGCGGGAACCTCCGACTACGTCGGACGCGCTCTCGCGCCCTTGCTCCGGCGCCGCTGGAGCTGCGATGCCTGGGCCATTCCCAGCACCACTCTGCTGACGGATTTCGAAGAGTTCCACCGTCAGGGGAGAGAGTATCTGTGGATTTCCTTCTCGCGCTCCGGCGACAGCCCCGAAGGCGTGGCTGTTCTCGAGCGCGCCCTGCAGCGCAGCCGCGCCATTCACCACCTGGTAATCACATGCAATCGGAACGGAAGAATGGCGGAGCTTTGCGCAAAGTATCCCGACCGCGCGTTCGCGCTGGTGCTCGACGACGCCGTGAACGACCGCGGGTTGGCCATGACCAGTTCGTTCAGCAATATGCTGCTGGCCGGCCAATGCGTCGCGAATCTTGATGAGATCGGGAAGTTCGACGAGCTTGTCGGATTTCTGTCTGAGTGCGGGCAACAGTTCCTTCCCGAGGCAGCCCAGGCCGCTGCCGAGATTACCTCGCTGGGATGCGTGCGCGCCTGTTTCGTCGGATCGGGAGTGCTGCGCGGGGTCGCCGACGAGTGCGCGCTCAAGGTGGTAGAACTCAGCGCGGGGAAAGTCACGACGCTGGCCGAAACGCCGCTCGGCTTGCGTCACGGGCCATTGTCGAGCGTCGACGCGCAAACCTTGTTTGTGGCCATGCTTTCGAATAGTGCGCGCCAACGGGGCTACGAGCTCGACCTGCTGCGTGAAATCGATCGCAAGCGTCTCGGCCGCGTGAGAATCGCCGTCACCGCGGGAGACGGTGCCGATGTAGCCGATCTTGCCGACTACCGCCTGACGCTGGGCTGTCCCAAGGATTTTCCGGATGACTATCGTCCGGTGCTCGACGTGATGCTGGGCCAACTGCTCGGTCTGTTCGCGTCTCTGCGCTGTGGCTTGAAGCCTGACCACCCCAGCCCAAGCGGCGCCATCTCGCGAGTGGTGCAGCCGATCAAGCTGTACTCCTAGTGGCCGTTAAGTACTGAGTTCGACCGCCCTGCGCAATTCCCCGTGAAGCGGTAGTATTCCTTCATTCGCTCGAAGGGGGCCTTATGACCAAGGAGATCTCGCGCCGGGAGTTTCTGGAAAATGTCGGGATGGGAGCTGCGGCGGGCACTAGCCTTCTGCTCTTGAAAGACGTTGCCCACGCCTTGCCCGAGAAGAACGTCCTGCCCTCGCGCACGCTGGGACGCACCGGCGAAAAGGTTTCAATTCTGGCTTTCGGTTGCGGCAGCCGCTTCCTGATGTACAAGGAGGAAGACGCCGCGACGGAGATTCTCAATCGGGCCATCGACCTCGGCATAACCTACCTCGACACTGCCTATCTATATGGCGACGGCGAGAGCGAGACGCGCGTCGGCCGCGTGATGGCGAAGCGCCGCAAGGATGTGTGGCTGGCGACCAAGATTCCCGACCGCACGCGCGACGAATTCCTGCGCCGGCTGGAAGCCAGCCTGAAGCGCCTGCAGACCGATCATGTCGACCTGGTGCACATTCACAGTCTCGGCCAGGCCGACGATCTCGACAAAATCGAGGCTAAAGACGGCGCATTAAAGGGTTTGATGGAAGCGCGCGAACAGAAGATGGCGCGCTTTGCCGGCATGACCAGCCACACCAACGGCGAAATCATGGCCAAAGCCATCGAGCGGCACGATCTCGACTGCGTCCAGATGGCGCTGAATGCCTCGCGCAACGGGCGGTTCGAAGAGCTTGCTCTGCCTGCGGCGAACAAGAAGAACCTCGGCGTGATCGCGATGAAGGTGACCGGGCAGGAGTTCCTGGTCGGCGATGGGACCGGGAAGGCGGACATGAACTCGCTGCTCCGCTATTCGATGAGCTTGCCGGTGACGACCGCAGTTGTCGGAATGCCGAAGCCCGAGATGCTGGCCCACAACATCGAGATCGCGAAGAGCTTCTCGCCGCTCAGCGATCAAGAAAAGGATCGACTGCGACAGCAACTCGGCGGCGCGCGCGAAGGGCTGGAGAAGCGGCTAGTCGGCCATCTGGATGGGCCGACACAGAATCTCCGAATTTTCCAGGCGTAGCGATCGATCCGGAATCATTTCGGCGGCAGGGAATTCGGCAGTCCCATATGCTCGCGCAAAGCCTGCCACTGCTGCATGACGGTCGGATCGTGCGAGAGGTCGGCGGCGCGGTGCATGGCTTCCTCAGCCCTGATCAAGTCGTTTGATTGCACATAGCAAATTCCGCGCCCCGCCCATGCATACCAATCGTCCGGGTAATTGGACGCCACGTCATTAAATACCGGCATCGCCTCGCTGCAACGGCCTTCGTCGGCGATCAGCAGCGCAGCTCGGACTCGAGTGTTAGCGAGGCTCTTGGCGACCGGCCGGTTGTTTGGAGCCAACCGATGCCCCACGGTGAAGACCGTGGAGTCGTCCTGCCATTGCCTCTCCTGCGACCATGTCAGTGGCACGAAAACGATCGCAATGATTCCAGCTGCGATCAACAAAGGCAAGCGCAATTTCTGCGCAAGATGAATTCCAATCGCGACCAGCATGCTCAATCCGGCAAGCGGCAAGTACACATATCGGCCGTGCAGAAAATCTCCGGGATTCAGAGCATTCAAGTTCAGAGTCAGAAGAAGCGGCAGCACCAGCAGCAGGAGTCCGGAAACCAATCCGAACCTGATCCTCGCGGCTTCGTGCTCTGACGTCTGTTCTCTCGTCTTTCCCCACGCCCAGATCCATCCCGCGGCCAGTAATCCGGCAATGGCGATCAGCCCCAGCAGCGGCAGCAGCACACCTCTCACCGAGAAATTATCGATCAAAATCGGATCGGCAAACGAATACGCCCTGACCGGCCACAGAAGCACCTTCACGTAGAACCACAGAATCGCTGGCCATGAGAGCGCGAGGGTTCCGAAGGACAGGTGTTGCGTTGCCGGAGCGAGATTGCCGCTCAGAGCGTTCCAGCGTAGAAAAAAGTAGACCAGCGTCACACCCGCGAAAACTGCGATGTGCCGCAGCGTCCGCTGCCGCGTGCTGGAAGGACCCTTGTCGGTTGCTGGAGCCGTCGAGCCGGGAACCGCTGCCAGAATGAGGATCACTGCCGGAAATATGATCGCCGTCTCTTTGGTCAGCAGTGCGGCGAAATATGCCAAGACTGCACCAACGAGCCACTTCTTCGGCGGGCCTGACGCCGGCTTATCCGTTTTTCGAGATTTCCGTGTCGGCGCCTGTGGCTCGGCATCTCGACTTTCCACGTAAATAAGGTAGGAGAGCAGCGAGAACAGCAGGGCCAGCGTCAACAACGGATCGGGAACTGTCGTCCAACTCACAGATTCTGTGTGCGAGGGATGCAGCGCAAACAGAGCCGCTGCCGCGAACGCGGCCAAACGGTCGCCGAGCAGTTTGCAGATCAGAAACCACAGTACAATCGCGACCAGAAGATGTTTAGCGATGCTGAGCAGATGCCATCCCCAAGGCGATAGCTCGGCGAGCACAGAACACAATCGCAACCACAACAGAAAAACCGGCCGATAGAAACTGGGTGGACCTCCCGTGAACTGGGCCCAGACGTAGTTCGAGAAATATTCGAAGACGTGGCCGGATTCCTGAATGCGCGGATCGCCGGTGAACCGGTGATCGTCAAGGATGAAACTGAACTTCAGCGATGGGCTGTAGACCGCAAAAACAAGCACCAGCAACAGCGCGGGCCAGGCGAGATACTTAGCAAAGCTCGAGGCCGAGTTGTCCGAACTCGGCGACTCCGCAGCAGTTTGTTTTCGTGGGGCCGGTTTGGAGGATCGATCGGCTGAGCGCATCCGTGGACCGATTGTCTCACAATCCTTCGCAGCGAACCGATCGCTAGATCTCCACTCATTCTCCGGGATGGCTCACTTCGCCGGCATGTGGAACCAGTTCCCGATAGATGTAATCTGGAACGTCGCCGCGCCAATAGCCTGCAGTCTTGGCAAATCCAACAATTCCAACAAACAAGACAGCAATTCCAGCGGCCATCGCCCACGCGGGAAGGCGGCGACGCCGTGGAAACGTGATATCGAGCGCGCCTTCGGCGGGGCAGACCGCTACGCATTCGAGACATCCTGTGCACTCTGCGGATTTGATCGTGATCAGCTTGTCGACCGGCAACGCCGAAGGGCAGACCTTGGCGCATTTCGCACAGTCGATGCAGGTTTCTTCCGAGCGTCGAATGCGCAGCGGACTCAGAAATGACGCGATCCCGAGCAATGCTCCGTAGGGACATAAATAGCGACACCAGAAGTTCTGGACCAGCACCGAAGCAATCACCAAAACCCCGAGCACGACCGCCGCCGTCTCTCCGAGATAGCGGAAGAAGTTCAGCATGCGGACGTCGGCAATCACGCCATAAGGCGCGTGCATGAATTGTTCGATCGCGTTGGCTGACATGTTGGCCACCGCCCACATGAAGAAGCCCAGCAGCAGATACTTCATCCCTCGCAAGGGGATATCGATCCAGCGTGGGAGTTGAAAGTTGCGGCGAAAGATCTGGCGCCCGGTGCGCCAGAGAAACTCCGAGAGCGTGCCGACCGGGCAGAGCCAACTGCAGAATGCCTTGCGGAAGAGGAACGCGATCGCAACGAAAGTGACGAAGAGGAACATCGCCGCAGGATGCGTCGCGGGTAAGCGGCCAGTGGCTAGCCAATACTTGGTGTTCATCATCCCGGCGATGGGAAGCCAGCCTTCGACTCCCGCTGGACGGGTTGCCGTGCGAAGGTGCGAGCCAGTTTCGAATCCGCGTACCCAGAAGTAGAATGCGGCGCCGATCCACACATTGAGCAGCAGGAAGGCAAACTGGAAACCCCGGCGCAGGAGTTGAGAGCGATCGGGTTCGGTGCGACGGATGAGCTTCTTGCGGATCGCCTGCAAGTTCTGCTCAACAGGGATCGGCTGCGGCGTTTCCTCGAGTGGTCTTTTGAGCTGAATCACAGTCGCCATACACATCCAATGCCTGGCACTCCACGCCAGATCCCTTCGCCTTCAGGATGGCGCCAGCGTTACCGCCTGATTCTCTCGCTTCCTTACCCTACGCTGTGCGTCGCGGGCGCTGGCTCATACGGACAGAAGGGGTCTGTTCCCAGCGCGTCGCCGGTGTAGGCGAAGGCGCGGGCGCGGGATCCGCCACAGATGTGGCTGTACTCGCAAGCGCCGCACTTGCCGTGGAACTGATCGGGATTGTGCAGTCCGCGGAAGATCTCGGAGTTGCGGTAGATCTCGACCAGCGAGTCCTTGCGAACATTGCCGCACCGCAACGGCAGGAATCCCGAAGGATAAACATCGCCGAGGTTCGAGACGAAGACGATGCCGTGTCCGTCGCGTATCTGGAATCCTTTGTAGACCGAGCTCGTCTTCATGTCCGAAGAAGGCATTCCCGACGTCCGCATGATCTCAACTGCGATGCGCCTGTACGAAGGAGCCTCCGTCGTTTTCACCTGGAAGGGCGAATGCTGCGAGAGCTCGAAGACCCAGCGCATGATGCGTTCGCCTTCCTCAGGCGAGACTTCGTTGAGCGCCTTGCCGCGGCCGACCGAGATCAGCATGAACAGGCTCCAGCGCATCACGGGAAATTCTTTCGATAGCAAGTCGTAGATCGCTGGCAGATCATCGGCTGTCTCTTCGGCGACGAGTGTGTTGACTTGGATCGGAATGCCGAGGCGTCCGCAGTGCCGCGCGGCTTCCATCGTGCGCTCGAATGTCCCGGGGACGGCGCGGATGGCGTCGTGCTTCTCGGCGCACGAGCCGTCGAGGCTCAGGCCGAGGCTCTGGATGCCATGCGCCTTCAGTTTCGTGATCGCGTCGTTGGTCAGTTCGGGCGTGGCGCTGGGCGTGATCGAGACTTCGAGTCCAAGTCCGGTTGCATAGTCGATCAGTTCGAAGATGTCCTTGCGGCTCAGCGGATCGCCGCCAGTCAGGATCAGGTGCGGCAGCGGATTGCCGAACTCGACCAACTGGTTCAGGAACTTCTTGCTCGCCGCCGTGTCCAGTTCGAGGGGATGCGCGGTCGGCATCGCCTCGGCGCGACAGTGCTTGCATGCCAGGCCACAAGCCTGGGTCATCTCCCAGTAGCACAACAATGGATTTTTCGAGAAATCATGAGCCATATGGCCCATTTTTGGAGTAGTGCCTGCCACAACTGCCATGTCCGAACCCCCTGGCTAAGAAAGAACGCCCACAGACAAGATCTAGGGTACTTTTTGGGCTGCAAAAAGGCTGTGATTTAAATCACAGGGGGTGGTGACGGGGTGCGCAAAATGCGGGCTTCAGGCTACTTTGGGGCGCAAAGTTTCGAAGGGGGCGTCTTGTGCAGGAAGTCTCGCCATACCTGGACGGTTTTATCGCGCTGCACGTCAGTGGCGCCGTTGTAGATGAAACCGAAATGGCGTCCGGTGACCTGGTTCAGGATCGCGGCGAGAGCGTCGACGACCTTTTCGGGGCTGTATTGGCGAAATTCCTCGAAGGCCTTGGGCGATTTGTTGGTGAGACGGATATAAGGATCGGGGAGTTTGCGCCGGTCATCCATGTGTTCGATGATCGCCGGGACGGCTGGGCATCCCAAGGCTTCGAGATCGGCGAAGGCCTGCTGCTCGGTTGACCGGCTCGTCATCTTTTCGATCAGGACCGCAACTCGCTTGTCGGTGTCGGTTGGAGATTGCTGGCCGAAGGCGAGGCTGCAGAAGGTCCAGACCACAAGAGCGACAGCGAGTCGTTTAGCTGTCATCTGAGCACGTTCCTCGGTCAAACTCGGCCCGGCAGCATCTTGGCGATGATCGCCGCCACGGTCGGCGCCTCGTGCTGGCCCATGGCGCCCTCCAGCGTGTAAGAGCGTTCGAAGGCATTGGGACCGGTGATGCGCATGTCCCAGCGGTCGGACGCTTTGGAACCCAGGATCACCACCCGCCAGTCGCCACTCCGGTCGGCGAAGATGTGCTCAATTCTCGCCACCAGTTCCTTCTGCAGGTTGGCGTCGCCGGTGTTCTGGGCTTCGATCGTCACAGGCATAGTAAAGAGTCTACGACATCCGAGACTTGTGGATTCGAACAAGTTGTCGCGTGGACAGGTGTCCGTCAGGTTTTGGACGCCCTTCCTGCGATCGACCTTCTTTTGGGGTGCATACGGGGACCCGCACGAAGGTAATTAGGCGTCCAGAAGAATCGATCCAATAATTGAACAGGCGGGTTTCGTGCGCCCTAGGGGATCCGATGTCCTTCCGCAAAGCTCTCGTTCTTCTCGCGCTGGCTGGCCTGTCTACCGGCGTGGCTCTCTCTTCTGACAAGCTTTCTGCCGACAAGGTTCCGACCGACAAAGTGTCGCCGGAGAAGCTGATTGCTCTCACCTTTGACGACGGCCCGCGGCCGTATGTCTTGTTTGGGCCGAGCAAGGAGCATCCCGGGCCGGGGCTCGTGAGCGTGCTCGACAGCCAGGGTGTGAAGGCAACGTTCTTCGTCGTCGGATGGCGCCTGACGCCCAAGACCTGGGGTGACAAGCGCTACGAGGAGAACGTCGGCATCACCTGCCTCGACGCGGCGGGACGCCTGGTTCACGACGGCTTCGAACTGGAAGACCACACCTACAGCCACATCGAACTGCGCACGGCGGAACGCAAGCAGGGAGAGCAGTGGGTGCTCGGCGACGTGAATCGCGGAGCGCAGGCGATCAAGGCGGTGACGGGAACGCAGCCGCGGTATCTGCGGCCTCCGGACTGGATTATTCCCGACGATGCGCGCAAAGATCTGGAGCGGCAGGGATATCAGCTGCTGACCATCTCAAACGACAATCCCACAGCGCTGCGCGACATCAACTCACTCGATTATCTGTGCGCAGGGCGGCATCCCACTTCATGTCCCAAACCTTCGCTGACTGACGGCGTGCTGAAGCAGATCGAGCAGCGCGAGAAGCACGGCGTGTACACGCACATTCTCGCGTTTCATGAGCTATCGACGACCACAGCGATGATGCCGGAGCTGATCACGCAGCTGAAGGCGCGCGGCTACCGGTTCGTTACGCTGAGCGAGTATATGCGGATCGTGGGGAAGCGGTAGTTGGTGATCCTAGCTCGGTAGCGCACAAGCAGATCACTTCACTTGACGGATTGCTGAAGGACGTACTGCTTCACTTCATCGATATCCGACTTGATTTTCCCTCCAGTAATCTCATTTAGGTGCTTGAGCAAGAGCAGTGTCATCCTGGGACGCCGGTCATCAGTGACTTTCACGCAGACCTGGGGACATTCAAAGGCATTGCGAAGCATCATCAGGATTTCCCTCGCGTGTTCTCGGGAAGCCATTTGCGAATCATCGAGCGTTTTCAGGATCGCAGTTGCCACCAAGTCGCCCGAGCGGTTGAATGTCTTGGTATCCCAACCGGACCACATCCCGGAACTGGTAACCCTGCGAACCGCAGCTTTCAGATCGTTAAACGAGTAATCGCCTTCCGGCTTGCACGCTTCCCAGTCCTGCGCCGCTGCGGCTAAGGTCAGAAAAACGACACAAATCAACAAGTATTGGTTCCGCATAAACACCTTCAGCAACAGAGCACTTTTACAGCTTACCCCCAGAACTGCCACCACTTCTTCTTCGGCGCTTGAGGCGATTGTTCGCTGCCGGGCGCCTTGATGCGGCTGCGAAGCTCCTGAATCTCTGCCCGGATTTCCTCCACGAACTCTGGCTCCTCCGCGATCTCGCTGACGCGGCTGACTTCTTCCAGTCGATCCGCGGCCAGCTTGAGGTGGCGATCCAGATCCCCAACCGGCCAGACATAGTTCCGGCCCAGAAGAAGAACAACGCTGGCGGCGGCTCGAATCTCCTCGTGAGAATCATCGACCTTCTGCTTGAGCGTTTCCTCGACGTACGTGGCCAGCTTGGTCTTCTGAAACAGCTCACTGAACCAGTCTGCCGCGCCGTCGTTATCCCACGGCAACTTGTCCCATGTGCCCAATTTGTGCTCCTTTGCGATGAGGGTGAGTATATGCGGTTGGCGGGGAAGCGGTAGTTGACGAGTCCAATCAGATCTTTCGACAGCCGACTCAACCAAATTGTACTCAGGTCTATAATTCTATTGCCATGTGGCTGGTACAGAGATGCGCGATGCTGGTTCTTGCATTGTGCATCCCTTCAACTCTGATCATCTCGCCAGCGTCCGCCCAATTGGAAGGCCACGACTACCACGGCAAACAGATTTTTTGCTACATACGAGGACGCGAGGGATCTTGCGGAGTAGGCGACGGCTACGAGGACGTGTTCATCGGAACGGTCGTTTCCGTAGCCTCAAGCGGGAACCGCGAAAAGCGACTTCGGTTGATGCCCGAGGAGGTCTTTGCCGGCACGGCTGCAGGTCCGGTGACTGTAACCACTGATCAGGGCAGATGTTTTGGCGACTTTCACGCTGGTGACCGTTGGCTTTTTTACCTCCAGCGCGAAACCAAGACCAACTCACTTCTCCTGAAATACAACAGCCCAGCTAGGCCCATCGCCGATGCACAGGCACAGATCGACACTCTGAGACGACTGGCCCAAATGAACGATTCGGGCATCATTATGGGACAGGTGACAGAGCCTATTTGGAAAGGCAACAAATGGGAGACATCAATCCCTCTTTCGGATCACAAGATTATTGCCAAACAAGGGGTGAACGGCCGTGAATATGCGGCCTTCACAGACAACGATGGTCATTATGAGTTTGAACCCCTGCCCACGGGCGAGTATCAAGTTAGCGCCAACACTACAGAAGGTCTATGGAGCGAGGACGGCAACGCTCACGTTAGCACGCGAAGTTGCAGCCTGATGGGTTTTAGTCTGGAACCGGATGGCAGCATTTCGGGACGAGTGATGGCGGCAAATGGAAAGCCCGCAAAATATGTGCAGGTGGCTGTAGTTCCGGTCTCGGCTGGAAGTTTGCAATTCACATCGGGTTTTTCTGACGAACTTGGGCGGTTCGAGGTTAAGGCGTTACATCCCGGTCGCTACCTCGTCGGCGTTGGCATACAGCCCGGAGCGGGTAATAAGAACGGGCAGCCTGTCTATTACCCAGGAGTGCGAGACCGAAATCTCGCAGTCGTCGTTGAGCTCGGCAGCGCTGAGAAGCGCGCAGATCTTGACTTCCAACTGCCCACTTCGACAGAACGATAATCCGCAAGGGTGCAGGTTGGCATTGACGGCCGATTGCACTCAACGACCCTCCACCACACTGGTGCGCCGTGCCCCACAGGTCTAATATGTCCTGCTGCGCTTAACACGCCGCGAAAACCAAGGGAGCCCACGATGACTCACCGTACCGGGAATCGTTTCAGCCTTTTTTCTTACCTTCCATTCATCACGGTTGTTCTTGCCATACTGGCCGCATTCACCATCACCTGCGCCGCTCAGAGCGCGCCTCCGGTTGTGACCGGCAATGCGCGCGTCGACAAGCTTCTGAGCGAGATGACGCTCGAGGAAAAGATGGCGCTCGTCCGCGGAGACTCGGAGCCTCCGGCAACCAACCAGGGCCAGGCCGGATATCTCGATGGTGTCCCGCGGCTGGGCATTCCGCCGATTCGCATGTCGGACGGGCCTCCGGGCGTGCTGACGCGCCAGGCATCGCAGGCCGAGACGGCGACGATGGGACTCGCGGCCACGTTCAGCGTGAAGGACGCCGAGGATAACGGCGCCGTCATCGGGCGGGAAGCGAAAGCGCTCGGCATCGATGTGGTGCTCGAGCCATTCATCAACATCGATCGCGACATCACCTTCGAGCGCGGCTACAACACGTATGGCGAAGACCCGGTGCTGACCGGGTTGATGGGCGCGGGGTTGGTCCGTGGCGTTCAGGGACAGGGCGTGATGGCGCAGGCCAAGCACTACGTGGCCTACGACACCGATGCCAACAACGTCTTCGTCGATCCGCAGACGCTGCGCGAGATCTATGTGGCTCCGTTTGTCGATGCGGTGAACGCAGGCGTGTCGTCGATCATGTGCTCGTATAACAAACTCAACGGCACCTACGCTTGTGGCAACAAGGATTCGCTGATCAACATCCTGCGCAAGGAAGTCGGCTTCAAGGGATTTGTGACCAGCGACTGGGGCGCCGTGCACGCGCCGTCGTTCATCAACAACGGGCTCGACATGGAGATGCCGGGGCCAGGGCCGAAAGACAGTCCGATGTACGGCTTCTTCTTCTCGTACTTCACCACGGAGAAACCGCAGCCTCCGCCGAACCGCGCGCCGGACATGTCGATGTTTGAAGGCTTTTTCAGCACGATTCCGGAAGAACCGAAGCCGAAGCCGTTCGATTTCGGCGCGATGGGATTCGGGCAGGATCCGCGAGTCAATTTCTGGAACCTGTTCCAGTCGGGCGAACTGAAAGAGGAGACCATCACGCAGGCGGCGGGGCATGTGTTGTATGAGATCGATAAGTTTGGTTATCTCGATCACGCGCCCGATCATCAGATTCATCCGCACGCAGTCGAAGAGAACGCGAAGATCATTCAGAAGACCGCGGAAGATGCGGCCGTGCTGCTGAAAAATGAAGGCGGCATTCTGCCGCTGAAGACCGCGGACCTTGCGTCGCTGGCGTTGATCGGGCCCGGCGCGGGACAAGTCGTCGCGATCGGCACAGCCGGAGAGCGGTCGGTTGGATTCCCGTGGCGGCAGGTTGGTCCGTACGACGCGATAAAGAAACTCGCGCCGGACGCGAAGATCACGCTCGCGGTGGATGACGACATGACCGGAGCAGCGATCCCCGCCAGCGCCTTTTCGCACGACGGCAAACCTGGGCTGCTGCGCACGGACAAGGCTGGCGCGACGCAGGTTGATGGCGTCCTCGACTTCACCAAGAAGAGCGGCAGTCCTCTGGCTGCGAACGCCGAGGCCAAGTGGACGGGCACGCTGACCGTGCCATCCGCGGGATCGTACTGGATCTATCTGCAACTGCTCGGCGCGGCAGGAAGCGTCAGCATCGACGGCAAGCGCGTCGCGGGTGCAAACGGGATGCGCGGCGGCGTGCACGGCGACACCGTGCTCGGCGGCAAGGATGGCCTGATGCCCACCACCGACGGCCTCGACAACCTGCGCGTGGCGGTCGATCTCGCGGCTGGCGCGCACACGCTGGCGGTTTCCGTCGAGGGCGACACGTCAAACGATCCGGAACAAATTCGTCTGGCGTGGGTAACTCCTGAACAGCGCAAGGCCAATCACGAAGCAGCGATCGCCGCGGCGAAAGCGGCCAAGACAGCGGTGGTCTTCGTTTGGACTCGCGGCAAACCGCACTTCGGATTACCTGGCGATCAGGACAAATTGGTGGAAGATGTCGCGAAGGTGAATGCGAATACTATCGTCGTTCTCAACGTAAGTCAGCCGATCGCGCTGCCATGGCTCGATCGCGTGAAGGGCGTCGTGCAAATGTGGTGGCCCGGCGACGAAGGAGGATCAGCAACGGCGAACATCCTGCTGGGCAAGGTAAGCCCGGCCGGACGTCTGCCATTCACCTGGGGGAAGAAACTCGAAGACTATGCGGCGACCGATCCGAAATATCCGGAGCGTTCAGCGGCCGGCGTTGATAAGAAGACGACCTTCAGCGAGGGCGTGCATGTCGGCTATCGCTGGTTCGACAAGCAGAAGATCGCTCCGCAGTTTCCGTTTGGCTACGGGCTGTCCTACACGAAGTTCGCGTACTCGGGCCTCAAGGTTTCGCCCGCAGCGGATGGCGGACTCGACGTGAGCTTCGAGATCAAGAACACTGGCGGCATGGCCGGCGACGAAGTGCCGCAGGTGTACTTGGGCGAGCCGGAGTCGCGTCCGAAAGGCGCGGACTTTGCTGTCCATGCTCTCGCAGCGTTCGATCGCGTTCATCTCGACGCGAGTCAATCCCAGACGGTGAGCGTGCATGTTCCCCTGCGGCGGCTGGAGTGCTGGTCGGCCGCTGAAGGGAAGTGGATCAAGGCGACCGGCGCGCGGGATGTGCTGGTCGGTGGCTCGTCGCGCGATCTGCCGTTGAGCAGCAAAGTGACGATTCAGTAGCGCTCTCGACGACGATCTTTCCGTTGCTGGAGCGGACGTGATACTGTGCCCCGGCGGGAATTCCTGCCGGGGTGACCTATGCACAGACGCGCGTTCCTGAATACGACCGCCGGTGCGGTGACAGCGCTGGCGCTCGATCCGTTGTCTCGGGCGTCGGGACTTGATTCGCTTGCCCAGCCAGGGAAGACTCCGGTGTCGTATCCCGATCCGGCAGTGGAGATCGTCGACCCGCGATTCGCAAAATACAAAGTCATGAACGCCGCGGTGGAGCGGCTCTATACCGGGACGCGTTGGGCGGAAGGGCCGGTCTGGTTCGGCGACGGGCGATGTCTTCTGTTCAGCGACATCCCCAACAACCGCATGCTGCGCTGGCTCGAGGACACTGGCGAAGTCAGCGTCTTCCGCAGTCCATCGAACTACGCGAACGGCAACACGCGCGATCGGCAGGGGCGGCTCATCAGTTGCGAACATGATTCACGTCGCGTCACCCGCACCGAGCACGACGGCACGATTACGGTTCTGGCGGATCACTTTCAAGGTAAGCCGTTTAATGCGCCGAACGACTTGGCGGTGCACTCCGACGGAGCCATCTGGTTCACCGATCCGGGCTACGGGATCATGTCGAACTACGAGGGGCACAAGGCGGCGTTCGAACTTCCAGCGAACGTGTATCGGCTGGATCCGAACACGCGGGAAATCGCCGTGGTGGCGGGTGATCTCAACAAACCGAATGGGATCTGCTTCTCGCCCGACGAGAAGAAGCTGTACATCGTCGATACGGGAGAACCGAAGCGTGCCGGGGATCCTCGGCCGATCTTCGTCTACGACGTCGAAGACGGCAAGCGGCTGAGGAATGGCCGCATGTTTGTGAACATGGCGCCTGGATCGTCAGACGGCATTCGCTGTGATGTCGACGGCAACGTCTGGTCCGCCGCGGGATGGGGCGGCCCGGAGTTCAATGGCGTGCACGTGTTCGCGCCCGATGGCACGCTCATCGGACGGATTCATCTTCCGGAAACGTGCGCCAACCTGTGCTTCGGCGGCGCGAAGAAGAACCGGCTATTTATGGCCGCGAGCCAGTCGCTGTACGCCGTGTACGTGGGGACGGAGGGCGCACAGGTACCATAAACTGCAAGCGCGCCAGAGCCCGCCTTCTAAAGCTGGGAGCAATTCATGACCTCGGAAGTCAATCGCCGCGAGTTTCTCAAAGTGGCCGCTGCCGCCGGAACTGCCTTGGCGATTCCATCCTCCGCTCAGAAATCCGTCCCCGCGAAAATGATTGGCATCCAGGTTGGCGCGGTTTCGTTTGTCGACGAAGGCACGGAAAAAGTGCTAGACATCCTGCAGGAGCGCGGCGATGTGAATACGCTGTTCCTTGCGGTATTCACCTACGGCCGAGGCATCGCCGGACGACAAATTCCCGGTCAACCGCTGCCCGATCACGGCAAGCAAGAGTACGACCTGAATTTTCACGGCGGGAACTTTGCCACTCCGCATCCCGAGTACTACAGGAACACGGTTCTCAAGGACACGCGTGCGCCCGACCACGGCAATCTCGACATTCTGGCCGAGGTTCTTCCCGCTGCTAAGAAGCGCGGCATGAAAGTCATCTGCTGGATCGAGGACGTGTTTCGCAGCGACCTGCCAAACATCGAGAAGGTACAGGAGCGGGATCTCTACGGGCGCAACGCGGAAACGCTCTGCGTCAATAATCCCGACTACCGGAATTTCTTGACCGGACTCGTCGAGGACTATGCGCGCTCTTACGACATCGATGGGATCATGTGGGGATCGGAGCGCCAGGGCGCGCTTTGCGACAGCCTGGGCGCCACGCATGACACGCCGCCAGTCGATCCGGGGAACGTGACCTGCTTTTGCGAATTCTGTAAACGCAAGGCAAAGGAACGTGGCATCAACCCCGATCGCGCGCGCGTGGGATTTCTGGAACTCGAGAAATTCGTCCGTGCCGCACGCAGTGGCAAGCGCCCGGTGGCCGGCTATTATGTGCAATTCTGGCGTTTACTTTTGCGGTTTCCAGAACTAGCCGCGTGGGAAATGCTCTGGACCGACAGCCTGCGCGAGACGTACGCGGCGATCTACAAGACCGTGAAAACTGCCCGGCCCGCGGTTCCGGTCGGCTGGCACATCTGGCACAACAACTCCTTCAATCCGATCTACCGCGCCGAGCAAGACCTGCATGAACTCTCGCACTATTCGGATTTCATCAAAGTCGTCATGTACAACAATTGCGGCGGCGAGCGAATGGCGCTCTACGCCGACAACGCCGGTTCCACGCTCTATGGTGATCTGTCGAAACAGGAGTTGCTCGATTTCAACTACGCCGTGATGGGATTGAAAGAGGGCGGCTACGAACAGATCCCCCGCACAGGACTCTCGCCCGACTACGTCTACCGCGAGACGAAACGCGCGCTCGAGGGTGTCGCGGGCAGCAGAACGCTAATCTGGCCAGGGATTGACATCGATATCCCCACCGAATCCGATCACAGCAAGTGCACCCCGCAGAGCGTGAAGCAGGCAGTGCTGGCCACGTTCCGCGGAGGTGCACCCGGCGTGATCCTTTCGCGCAAATACTCCGAAATGCGCCTCGCCAACCTCAGCGGCGCAGGAGATGCGATCCGCGAACTGAAACTATCCAGTTAGGGCCCCTCGCAGGTTGCCCAATCCTCCGTTGATGCGGGCGGTGTTTCTCGGAGAATCAGGCAAGAACTTCATCGGAACAGGCAACGGACCCCGGCACGACCGGGCTATGCTGATGGTGAAGCCGTCCTCGTGGCGGGCTTCGAAGGAGAGGCATGCAGAAGCGCAAGCTGGGCAAAAGCAATCTGGAAGTATCTGCGATCGGGTTCGGTTGCATGGGGCTGAGTTTTGGCTACGGACCAGCGGTCGAGAAGCAGCACGGAATCGCGGTGATCCGGGCCGCCGTCGAACGCGGAGTCACGCTCTTCGACACGGCCGAGGTCTACGGGCCGTTCGCCAATGAAGAGCTCGTCGGCGAAGCGCTCGCTCCCTTTCGCAAAGATGTAGTGATTGCCACAAAGTTCGGGTTCAAGTTCGACGAGAACAAGAAACAGGCGGGCCTCGACAGCCGCCCCGAGCATATTAAAGAAGTTGCCGAAGCGTCGCTGAAGCGGCTTAAGACAGACGTCATCGATCTGCTCTATCAGCATCGTGTCGACCCCACCGTGCCCATCGAAGACGTTGCCGGCGCGGTGAGAGATCTGATCCAGCAAGGAAAGGTGAAGCACTTCGGGCTTTCTGAAGCCGGAGTGCAGGTGATCCGCCGCGCCCATGCGGTGCAGCCAGTGACCGCGCTGCAGAGTGAATATTCGCTCTTCTGGAGAGAGCCCGAGGAGGTGATCCTGCCGACGCTCGAAGAACTCGGCATCGGTTTCGTCCCATTCAGCCCGCTGGGGAAGGGCTTCCTCACCGGAGCAATCAATGAAGATACGCAGTTCGATAAGTCCGATTTCCGCAACGTTGTCCCGCGCTTTACGCAGGAGAATCGCAAGGCGAACCAGGCTCTGGTGGATCTACTGACGAAGGTCGCGCAGGAGAAGCAGGCCACGCCCGGCCAGATTGCGATCGCGTGGATTCTCGCGCAGAAACCCTGGATGGCCCCGATTCCCGGCACAACCAAGATCCACCGACTGGAAGAGAACGTCGGCGCGGCCAATGTCACGCTGACGCCGGAAGATCTTCGTCAGATCGACGACGCCGCGTCGAAAATCAAGTTGGTCGGCGAGAGATATCCCGAGTCCGCGCAGCGCATGATCAACCGCTGAGCGTATGATCACCAGAGTGTGACCGGATTTCGCTCAGTGAATTTCTTACCCCTGACACCAACCGCAGAAAAATATATAGAGGACTGATTTCATGTACAAAGCAAAAGCCTATGCCGCTGCGAGTGCGACATCACCCCTGACTTCCGCCGGAATTAACCGGCGCGAACCGACCGAACACGACGTGCAGATCGAGATTCTCTTCTGCGGAATCTGCCACTCCGACCTGCACCAGGTCCGCGATGAATGGAACGAATTCATGCCGACGGTCTATCCCTGCACGCCGGGCCACGAAATCGTTGGGCGCGTGACCAGGGTTGGCGCAGCCGTGAAGAAGTTCAAGGCGGGTGACTTGGCCGCGGTTGGCTGCATGGTCGACTCGGACGGCACGTGTCCCGAGTGCAAGGCCGGCTTCGAGCAATGCTGTCCCAACGTGACGCTGACCTATAACTTCCCGGACAAGCATCTGGGCGGCGTGACCTATGGCGGCTACTCCGAAAGCATTGTCGTCGACCAGAGATTTGTTCTGCGCGTGCCGGCGAACCTGAGTCTCGCCGGAGTCGCACCGCTGCTCTGCGCTGGGATTACTACCTACTCGCCTCTGCGCCACTGGGGCGTGACCACGGGCAAGAAGGTCGGTGTAGTTGGACTCGGCGGATTGGGCCATATGGGCGTGAAGATCGCCCATGCCTTCGGCGCTCACGTTGTGGTCTTTACAACTTCGGCCAGCAAGAAAGATGACGCACGCCGCCTCGGCGCCGACGAGGTCGTCAGCTCGCGGAACGCCGACGAGATGGCCAAGCAGGCCGGCAGCCTCGATTTCATTCTCGACACCGTCTCGGCAGAACACGACGTCAATGCCTACCTCAATCTGTTGCGTCGCGATGGCACCATGACGCTGGTGGGTGCTCCGCCGAAGCCCATGTCGATTCCGGCGTTCAGCCTCATCATGGGACGCCGCCGCCTTTCCGGTTCGATGATCGGCGGCATTCCTGAAACCCAGGAAATGCTGGACTTCTGCGGCAAGCACAACATCACCTCGGATGTCGAGGTCATCCCGATTCAGAAAGTGAACGAAGCCTACGAGCGCCTGCTGAAGTCGGATGTGAAATATCGATTCTCGATCGATATGGCTTCGCTGAAAGCGGAATAGGCAACGACGTCGGAGGTCTACCGTGAGGAGATTGCTTCTGCTCGGGGTAATCGTGGCTTCAATTCTGGTCGCTCCGATGTTGTCGCGTGGCCAGGATCACGACGCGAATGCGGGTATCCGAGATCGATTCGTGGGAGCCTGGCGGTTGGTCTGGCTTGAAGAGCCAGATGCTAAGGGCGAGATTCACAAAGCCGACTGCACCGGCCTGCTCGTCTACACCCGTGACGGCCACATGTCAGTGCAGGTCATGTATCGTAACGTGCAGGGTGAAGGCGCCGCGGCACCGGTGCAGTACGCGCAGGGCGGCTACGAGGCGTCGTTCGGGCGGTACGAGGTTAACGATGCTCGCACCTTCACGTTTCATGTCGATGGCGCTCTCGTGCGATCGCTTATCGGCAAAGACCTGAAGCGATCGTACGAACTCTCCGGCAATCAGCTTATCGTGAAGTCGCCGGACCCGAACGAGCACTGGCGCGTCGCCTGGGAGCACTACTGATCCGACTGAAGAGTTCCCATCACAATCGGCGCAGAGGTGCGCACGGAAATGCAGAAACGCAGGCTTGGAAAGAGCGGACTTGAGGTCTCAGCGTTCGGCCTCGGCTGCATGGGAATGAGCTGGTCTTATGCTCCAGTCCCAGACAGAAAAGAGATGATCGCTCTTCTTCGCGCAGCGGTGGAGCGCGGCATCACATTCTTTGATACTGCCGAAGTCTATGGTCCTCACACGAACGAAGATTTGTTAGGGGAAGCGCTCGCTCCGTTCCGCGGCCAGGTCGTGATCGCGACCAAGTTCGGGTGGAAGCCTGCGGTGGAAGGAGAGGCACGGTGGAGTCGACTGGATAGCCGCCCCGAACACATCCAGCGGGTTGTCGAGGGCTCACTCAAGCGGCTTCGGGTGGATTCTATCGATCTCTACTATCAGCACCGAGTCGATCCGGAAGTTCCGATCGAAGATGTGGCTGGCGCGGTGAGAGAGCTGGTTCAGCAGGGCAAGGTGAAGCATTTCGGACTGTCCGAAGCGGCGGCCGGCACAATCCGACGCGCACACGCGGTTCAGCCTGTTACTGCAGTGCAAAGCGAATACTCGCTGTGGTATCGCGAACCGGAAAGGGAAGTGCTTCCGACGCTTGCAGAATTGGGTATCGGGTTCGTGCCTTTCAGCCCATTGGGAAAGGGATTTCTTACGGGCAAGATCGACGAGAACACGAAGTTCGACAGTTCGGACTTTCGCAATACGGTTCCTCGTTTCAGTGCGGAGAACTGCAAGGCGAACCAGGTGTTAGTCGACTTGCTCCAGCGAATTGGCCAACGCAAGCGCGCGACACCCGGTCAAATCGCGCTCGCCTGGCTATTGGCACAGAAGCCTTGGATCGTGCCCATTCCGGGCACAACCAAACTACATCGCCTGGAAGAGAACATCGGAGCGGCAGAGGTCGAACTCACGGCCAACGATCTTCGCGACATCGAAAATACCGCAGCGAAAATCACAGTCCAAGGCGCGCGGTATCCGGAGCAATTGGAGAAAATGAGCAATCGCTGAATGGCTGTGTCTTCCGCCATCCGGTTGACCTGGAGGAGGCCATCATGAGCAAAGAACTCTCAGCAGCGCAGAAGTTGATGGGGGACATTGCGCCGAAACTGGCGGACTTCACCGACCGAGTCCTGTTCGGCGAAGTGTGGGAGGGGACGCAGCTCTCAAAGCGCGATCGCAGCCTCGCCACGGTCTCCGCGCTGGTCGCGATGAACCGTCCCGATCAATTGCGATTTCACCTGACCTATGCCGTCCAGAACGGCGTGAAGAAAGAAGAACTGATTGAAGCCATCACGCACCTGGCGTTCTATACCGGGTGGCCGAACGCGGTGTCCGCAGTCTTGGTGGCCAAAGAAGTGTTCTCAAACGCCTAGCCAACTGGAGATGCACATGCCCGATCCCAGAGCCACGCTGCGAGAACGCCTGCCACGAAACAGCGAAATCACCATCACCGTCACCGGAAGAAAGTCGGGACGAGCGATTTCGACACCGATCTGGTTCGTAGTCGACGACGACAAGCTCTATCTGCTGCCTGTATACGGATCGGACACGCAGTGGTACAAGAACGTGCTGAAGACCCCGGTGATGCGAATTGCCGTAGATGTTGCTGAGTCGGAAGTCCAGGCAGTTCCCATCACCGATGCGGCACAGGTGAAGTCCGTCGTCGAGAAGTTCCGCGGCAAGTATGGCCCCGGCGATGTCAAGAAGTACTACTCGAAGTTCGATGTCGCGGTCGGCATCGAGCTCAAATGAATGGCCGCCCAGTGCCGCAGGATCGCACCGCGAGGTAATATATCGCTACGCACCACCGGCACTGAGTAGTCAAGTTCCGGGGATCTGGGGAAGCTTCAACTGGGATTCATGCGCACGACAAGATCTGCCTGACGGGGGTTCTCTATGGTCAAGCTGAATGTGAATGGTGTCCAGCGGGAGGTCCATGCGCCCGACGATACGCCGCTCCTCTATGTTCTCCGCAACGATCTCCAGTTGATCGGTCCGCAGTTCGGATGCGGGCTTGCGCAGTGCGGAGCCTGCGCCGTGCTGGTCGACGGCAAGGAGGTGCGATCGTGCGTCACGCCAGTAGCGAGCGTCGCCGGTCAGGAGATCGTCACCCTGGAAGGTCTGCCCGCGCGGTGGGCGAAACAGAAAAAATTATCGGCAGAGGAATCGAAGAACACTCTTCACCCCGTCCAGCAGGCCTGGATCGAAGAGCAGACTCCGCAGTGCGGCTTCTGCCAGAACGGCATGATGATCAAGGCAACCGAATTGCTCGAGAGCAATCCGAACCCAACCGTCGCGCAGATCAAGGACGCCTTTACCAACTCCGGGCCCTCGCCCAACCTGTGCCGTTGCGGAACCTACCTGGCGATCATCGAAGCCGTACAACACGCCGCCACGATCATGGCGAAGGGGAGGTAAGCGATGGCCACCATGAGCGAAAAACCTCGCAACGTCGTCGGCCCAACGCTGTCCCGCCGTCAGTTTGTGAAAGCGGGCGGCGCCCTCATCGTCGGTCTCAAGTTTATCGGCGCCGGCGTTCTGAAAGCGGATACCGCCAAGCCCACCGTTCTGAAGAACTCGCTGGACCCGACGCTGGCCAGTTCCTGGATTGAGATTCATCCGGACAACACGGTCCTGATTCGCACCGGGAAAAACGACTTCGGACAAGGCACCACCTTCACCGCCTATCGCCAGATTGTGGCCGATGAGTTGAGCGTTCCATTTGAGGCAATCACGACCGTCATTCAGGGACACACCGACCAAACTCCCGACGGCAGCGGCGCCTTCGATTTTCTGGGACATGGCACGCCGAACATCCGCAAGGCAGCGGCCTACACGTATCAGGCATTGCTTGATCTCGCATCCGAGAAACTCGGCGTGGCGAAAGATAAGCTGACCGTTGAGAACGGCATCGTCTCGGGAGGTGGAAAGAGTGTTTCCTACGGCGATCTGGTCAAGGATCAGCAACTCAAGCTGACAATTCCCGTGACCGGCGATCTCACCAGCATCATCGGACTGACCATCGCCGGAGATCCCCCAATGAAGCCGGTGAGCGAGTACAAGGTCATCGGCAAGTCATTCAAGAACTCTGTCATCGCGTCGAAAGTCGCAGCCAAAGAAACTTGGGCGACCGACGTTCGCTTGCCCGGCATGCTGCATGCCCGCGTGGTGCATCCGAAGACTCTGGGATCGAAGCTCGTGTCTGCCGGACAGGTGGACAAGAAGAAGTTCCCAAACTCGCGCGTGATCGTGAAAGGAAACCTCGTCGGTGTGGTCGCTTCGACTGAGTGGGAAGCGATCCAGGCCGCCGAGCAGGTCGCCGGCGCAACGAAGTGGACCGACTGGAAGGGCTTGCCAGGGAATGCCAAACTTTTTCAGCACCTTCGCGAAGAGGCCGACTGGACCAGTGCCGCTGTGACAAAGGGAGAAGCCAACAAGGGGAACGCCGATCCCATCCTTGCGGCTGCGAAAAAGAAGCACTCCGCCACGTATCAACTCTCGTACATGAAGCACGCGCCGATTGGGCCGACGATGGCGGTTGCCGACGTCAAATCCGATGGCACGGTGCACATCCATACCCACAACCAGAATCCGCAGGAGTTGCGCGGTGAGATTGCGATGATGCTCGGCACCACAGCTGACCACGTCATCGTGCACGCGTATCCGGGACCGGGCCACTATGGGCGCTCGAACGGCGGAAACGCCGGTGCCGAAGACGAGGCCGTTCTCCTGTCGAGGGAGTTGGGCAAGCCCGTCCGCGTGCAATGGATGCGCGCCGACGATATGCAGTGGTCCACGCAATCTTCCGCGGCATTCTCCGACGTGCAGATTGCCCTCGACGAGCAGGGCAAGATTGCCGCCTATCAGGTCGACCACTACATGCCCGCGATGCAGGACGATCGGCTCGTTGGAGCGGTGCTTGCCGGGCTGCCTACGATGCCGGCACCAAATCCGCACGGCGATTTTGTCGGCTCGACGGCGAACGCGGTGGAAGATAACTGGGTCTACGCTCCGATCCCGAACGTGATCGAGCGCGGACACGGCACGTTTCAGGTCGGGCAACAGGCTTCGCCGATCGCGGTCGGCCTCCGCGACCACAGTATGCGTACGCCCGGACAATTCCAGCAGAACTATCCGCGGGAACTTGCCCTAAGCGAGGCTGCGGCACTCGCCGGAGCCGATCCTCTTCAATTCCGCATCGATCACGCCACGGAAGAGCGCGTGATCGGCGTGCTGAAAGCCGTACGCGATGCCTCAGGCTGGGACACGCGTCCGTCGCCTCGGTCGGATGCCGTTTCGACTGGCTCGGCAGTCGTGCGCGGGCGCGGCGTGTCGTTGATGCTGCGCAGCGGAACGTATTGGGCCTGCGTCTGCCACATTGCCGTGACTCCCGAAACCGGTACGATCAAAGTGGAGAAGTATACGATCGCGGCCGATCCCGGCATCATCGTCAACCCCGTGCAGTTGAAGCGAAATGTGGAAGGCGGCGCTGTGATGGGCATCAGCCACGCTCTCTTCGACGAGGTTTTGTTCGACGAGAGTGGCGTTGCGCAGGATGACTGGAACAGCTATCCCATTCCGAGCATGTCGGATATCCCGGAGATCAAGGTAGTCCTGATCAACAACCCGAAGGTCGGAGCGTATGGCGGGGGTTCGGAAGCAGCAAACGCTCTCGCCGCACCTGCAATTGCAGCCGCGTTGCACGATGCAACCGGCAAGATCGTTCGGCGGTTGCCGCTGAAAGCACCTTATATCCAGGCGGCGCTCAAGGCCTGATCAAGCGTGAGAGTTTCATCGTGACCACAAAAGGCGGTATGCTCGAACTCGTGAGAACCAATGGCCGAACCGTTCCTGCGCGGCGGAAGGATGACCTCGCCGGACTAAGCCGGCCAGACACCGCCCAGTTAGCCCGCCTGCTGGCCGCCTACGCTCCGCACGACGGCAGCTTCGAACTAGGCATCCCCGGTTTGATGGTCAGCCGCCTCTCGCGTGTGAACAAAGAATGCGTGCATGCCCTGCGCATTTCCTCGCTGTGCATCGTGGCTTCGGGCGCAAAGACTGTCATCGTCGGTGACAAGGTCTACGAATACGACTCGTCGCAGATGATCGTCTTTTCTGTTGCTCTGCCGGTCGAGGCGCAGGTCACGCGCGCCACGCCTTCGGATCCGTACCTTTCGCTCCGGCTCGAACTCGATCCACACAAGATTGCGGAGCTCGTGTTGAAAGTCTATCCGCGCGGGCTGCCGCCGTTGCAGGAGCGGAGTGCGGTCTATCTCACGGCGGCGGACGACAGTATCGTAAACGCCGCGACGAGGTTGATGGAGTGCCTGGCGAATCCCGGCGACGCCTCGCTTCTCGGGCCGCTCGTGAAAGACGAGATTCTGATTCGCCTGCTCCGCAGTCCCATTGGGATTCGCGTGGCACAGATGGGGCTGGCGGAATCGAGCGTGCAGCGAATTGCGCGAGCGATTTCCTGGCTGCGCGAGAACTACCATCAGCCGATGAAAGTCGACGAACTAGCCGAACTCGTAAACATGAGCGCCTCCTCCTTCCACGAGCACTTCAAGTCGGTGACCGCGATGAGCCCCCTGCAGTATCAGAAAGTGCTGCGTCTGCAGGAAGCGCGGCGCCTGATGCTCTCCACCATGATGGATGCAGGCAGCGCGAGCCAGCGCGTCGGATACTTGAGCGCGTCGCAGTTCAGCCGCGAATACAGCCGCTTCTTCGGCAGCGCGCCCGCCCGGGACATCGCCAGATTGCGACAAGACTCCCGCGTCTGGGCGTAACGCGGTCTGCAGTCTGCGCCGGCCGTGCCTTCGCGACGCCGCATAGTTTAGAGTAGGTCGGGATGAAAAGTGTTCTCTGCCTGCTTCTGCTGCTCGGGAATGCGAGTGTTGCCCGCACCGAGGGAAATCGAAACAACTCCATGTTCGATGCCAAGACAGCCGAGCGGTTCGCCAATCTGGCGCTGGCATGCGTTCACAAGGAATATCCGAATCACATCAGCCACACGCTGTCGAGTGACGCCGATGTCGCGCCGCCGCGAAAACTCACGCCGGCCTTCTACGGTTGCTACGACTGGCATTCGTCGGTGCACGGACATTGGCTGCTGGTGCGGCTGGTCCGAACATTTCCCGACGCGCCGTTTGTGCCGGCGGCGCGCGACGCACTGCGTCAGAGCCTGACCGCTGAGAATCTGACGCAGGAAGCAGCGTATCTTCGCGGACAAGGACGCGCCAGCTTCGAGCGTCCGTATGGGCTGGCGTGGTTGCTGCAGTTGGCGGCGGAGTTGCGCGAGTGGGATGATCCGCAGGCGAAAGAGATGGCGGCGAATTTACGCCCTCTCGAACAGGTGGTGCTGGAGCGGCTGAACGCGTGGCTGCCCAAGCTTTCGAATCCGGTGCGGATCGGTGAACACGATCAGACCGCGTTCGGTCTGGGATTGATCCTCGACTACGCGCGGACTGCCGGAGATCAGAAGTTTGCGGAACTCGTGATCACGAAAGCGAAGTACTTTTATCTCAACGACAAGAACTGTCCCATGGCATACGAGCCCTCGGGAGAAGATTTTTTGTCGCCGTGTCTGGGCGAGGCGGATCTGATGCGGCGAGTACTGCCGAGTGGAGAATTTGCCGCGTGGCTCAGAGCATTCATGCCGCAGATCGCAACCTCCGCCAGCGGAGCGTGGCTGCGGCCCGTGGCGTCGCCTGATCGGAGCGATCCCAAGCTGGCGCATCTCGACGGCTTGAATCTCAGCCGTGCCTGGATGCTGAGGGGCATCGGCTCGGCTCTTCCGAAAAACGACAAGCGCCTGCCATCCATCACGGCCGCTGCCGAGGCGCACGAGCGTGCCGGACTGGCCGCCGTCACCGGAGAGCACTACGAAGGCGGTCACTGGCTGGGCAGCTTCGCTGTATACCTGGTAACGCAGAGAGGAATCGAGGGTCCGTCTCGCTAGAAGGAAAACATATCTGCTCGCCCAGTTCGGAAATTACTTGCGATCAGGCGATAGTTACAGGACCTCACCGTACCTTAGTCCCCTCCACTAGAGGCGGTGCCCGAGTTTTCGCCCATATACAATTTTACAAGGGCCGACAGAGTCTGATTTCTGGCGACTGGCGAATGTGCCTGCAACAGACTTTCGAGGATATTGAACATGGGATCGTTTGAATTCCCACTTGCGCCGTGCTGCGCGGCGGCCACCTTCGCGGCGTACACAGCAAGGCTCGTAATGTTCTGAAGTCGCGTGTCAGATGATTGCTGGTCGCCCTTCGGGTCGCTAACGAAAAACCCGTTTATCATGATGGCATTCGCTTCCGCTAAAGCATCTTCGGGCGTATACCCTTGGCTGACCAGGCCACCTGCTATGTTGGACCGAGCTTCCAGCATGAGGTTGGCCATGCCGACCGTGTCCCCTTTGGCTACAGCGTCAGCTTCGCCGCCGGTCACGTTCTCCGGCGCATCTAGCTTTGCTGCTGCGAGAGCAGAGTCGACGCCCGCTAAGTCGCCCTCATTCGCGGCATTCTTTAGCATGTCCAGGTCGTGCAGAAACTGAGCTGAAGGAGCAGTGTAGGAACTCATGTACACATTCGAAGATTGCAGGCTACTCGTGTACCCGTCGATGGAACTCTGCACACCATTGACATCACCCGAAACCAGAATGCCAGCGTTTAACTTTGAAAAGAGAAGGTCGACATTCGATGATGCGGCATATCGATCAGTTGCATCCAGCACAGAATTCAACGAGGTGAGGTAGTTCGTTTGCGAAATCAACATAAGAATCCTTCGCTGCGTTCGTCTGGCAAAGGTTGCAGCAGATGATGGGCCATCTCAAAAAGCGTCTGACGCGGTGAAACTGCTGGGGAAAGGGGCTGGTTGTCATCGATACTCGGCACGTCTTGCCCGGTGCGCCTTGGCTATATAGGCAAGATTTGCCCATTCAGATCTCGGCCAAGTTCGATGCAGAATCCGTGCTGGAGAGCACTACGAAGGCGGTCACTGGCTGGGCAGCTTCGCTGTATACCTGGTAACGCAGAGGGGGATTCCTCCCCATTAAGCGAGACAACGCAACTTTCTTTTTCTGGGCTTGTTTAACTGAGAAGGTAAAGTCGAGGCATCGTATGAAGAAGATAACTCTTGCTGTTCTGCTGCTCTCCGCGCTCGCCATGGCGGGCACGAGTCACAGCCCCGGCGAGTACCCCCTCACGGTCCACGTCACGGCCTCGCGAATGGTGGTTCACCAGGGCTATTATCAGCAGCTAAGTGTCCTGATCGACGGCAAGCAATACGAGTTGCAATCCGAGGTCATGAACCTGAGCCTTTTGAAGATGGGCGACTATAAGGCCAGGTTGGTGGAAGACAAGCACCGGACCGAATATGACACCTGGCAGGTCTACGAATTTCTGTTCCCCGACAACAAGACCCGCCGCTATGTCGTGATGGAAATGAAACCGTGACATGAAACGCCCGCCACCATTTGTGGGCGGGCGGAGTATGGGTTGAGTGAATTACTTACTCCATCCGGTAGGTCAGGCCGACGGTAAAGCCTCGTGGGTAGCCCGGAGTGGCATGGATGCGGTAGACCGCCGGATCAGTTGGACGGTAACGCGATTCGAAGTAGTTCTGCGTCTCGTAGTAGCTGTGATCCGTCAGGTTGTCGACGGCAAAGTTGAAGTCTAGGTTTTTTCGCAGACTCTTTGTGAGGCTCCAGTCGACAACATCCGCACCAGTCGCGCGAATACCGGTATTGGTGCCATCCAGGATGTAGCCGCTGATGTGGCGATAGCGCAGAGAGCTGAAGAAACCCTGCCATCCGCCGAGCGTGAGACCGGAGTCTGCGACGCTGTGGGGCGCGCTGTCTACATAAACGCGAGGAATCGTACCGCGATAGAAAGCGTTCGATACCTGCGTGATGCCTGCGTTGAAGCTGAGGCGCCCCGTGATCTGGACCGAGGTTTTGGCTTCCCACCCATAGGAACGTGACGGCCCTTTGAACTCGATGCTGCCGTCGTCGGGCACATAAACCTGTTCGTTCGAGCGATCGATCAGAAAGACATCCGTACTGAGCGAGATGCGTTTCCACGCGCTGGAGGCGCCCAACTGGAAGAAGTCCGTCGTGGAAACCTTCGGGCCGTTGGGATACTGGACGACGCCGCGCGCGTCTTCGCTGCTGATGCCACGGCCGTAGCTGGCGTGGAGAGCGACTGGAAATCTCGCCACGGGAGTCCAGATGATGTTGGCCTTCGGCTGAAACTTACCTGCGTCCGCGAGTCCGCCCGCATTGCCCCCAAAATTGTCCACTACAGCAAAGCGGAAAGTGTCATAACGCAACCCGACGTCGACATGCAGGCGAGAGCGAGCGAAGTCGAATCCCTGCTGGGCATACCATCCGCCGTTCGTGACGTGAGCATTGGCGCTGGTTACGATGGCAAGCGGCTGCCGTTCGAGGGTGTGCAGCAAGCCGACGTTGATCTGGTTGTCATGGAAGTTCCCGCCGACAGTAAGAAGTGCATTGGTCACACCCAGCTTCCACGGATGCAACCACTGCACGTTGGCGCCCTCCTGAAGCCGCGAGTCGTGTTGCTGGATCTCGTCGCCGTTCACAGGGTCGTTCAGGAAAAACGTGAAGTTTGACCAGAGGTCGAAGAGCGAGCGGGAAAGAAATCCGTCAGCCCGAAGAGTGTCGCCGGAGTGGAAATCCTGCTTGAAGTAAGTGGCGAGAGTTCCGCTGTGGTACTTGCCGCCGTCGTACGGATCCACATAACCGAAGCGGTCAAGCTGTCCCGACCAGACTTCGTCGAGGGGAATCTGACCGGAGGAATCGAAGAGATTCCGGCTGGCACTGAGCTTAAAGCTGAGCGTGCGTTGCGGCATCAGGTGGCGGGTGTAGTTGCCGGTGACGTTGTCTCGACGGTAGTGCAACGGATTGATGAACGGCCCGTCGGTGCGCGAGTCCTCGAAGGCCAGAAAGGAGTCGGCGTCTTTCAATTGCGGACTGTAGGCGACGAAGGTACGGAACGAGTCGAACGATCCGCCCTGGAAGCGTGCCGTGAAGCGGTTGGGCAGCGACTCTTTCAACCGGATGTGAACCACACCCAATCCCGAGAAGTCGCCATATTCGGCGCTGAACGGGCCGTTGATGATGTCGACGTCGTCGACCAGTTCAGGCGTCAGGCTCTTTAGTTGTCCCAGATATCCTTGCCCGTGGCCTTGGGTGCTCTGATTCTGCTGAATGTCGTCGACTAGGACCTTGAGGCCGCCGTTCACACCGCCATGGTCGAGGTTGAAGCCGAAGCGGCGAATCTCGACGGATTTCCCGCCGCCTTCGTGTTGCCCGGCGTTGATGCCTGCGGCAAGGGTGTCGAAAATCTGATCGTCGCGGCTGAAGAGCGTGTTCTTGTAGACCGCATCGTTGCGCGTATCGATCTCCGGAGATACCGCGGTGGCGGTAATGACCAGAGATTCCTTCACGGGCGCGATCGCGTAGGTAACGGTGATCACTATGCCTTGGAGCGGCTTACCCGGCTTGAAGAGTAGCTCCTGCGGAACAATGTCATTCCCGTCAATCCTGAGGCGGAATTCTCCATCCGGAGCAGAGCAGGAAAAATGTCCAGTCGAATCGGTGAGGCAGGTGGTAGTTCTGCCTTCGCCTGTGACATGGATGGCCGCGCCGACGACTACTTCATTCTTCTGATTGATCGCACTGCCGGAGACGACGCGGTCCGCGGCGAACAATGGG
>Ga0335080_10000108_pt1 | contig 71358 bp, 69 predicted proteins | sample Lox_Sample_34_FD_206720 | JGI IMG/M metagenome (GOLD analysis project Ga0335080, IMG submission 206720) | Soil microbial communities from Loxahatchee National Wildlife Refuge, Florida, United States - Lox_Sample_3.4 | ecosystem: Environmental > Terrestrial > Soil > Wetlands | place: USA... | reverse complement strand
CACGCTCTATGGACGTGACGAAGAAGAGGAATTTGGCGATAGCGGCGCGTACAGCGAGTCGCTAGAGGAAGACTACGAGGAAGAGGAAGAGGAGGAGGAAGAACCCGGCATGGCGGAACCCGAATCGGGTGAAGCCGAGCCTGAGCCAGCTCCTGCTCCTCCCGCTCCGCCCAAGCCCGCAGCCCCTGCCGGCGGAGGTGGCGGCGCCAAGAAGAAAGCCGCCAAGAAGAAGCCCGCTAAGAAGAAGGCGGCCAAGAAGCCTGCTAAGAAAGCCAAGAAACCAGCCAAGAAGAAGGCAAAGAAGGCAGCCAAGAAGCCCGCTAAGAAAAAGGGCAAGAAGCGCCGTTAAGAGTTAGCACAGCCTCGAGCCCCTCCGCTCGCGTCAGCAGTTATACCGCGCCCGAACGGGCGCGGTTTTCATTTCGTTCGATTCCCAAAGGACGTTTCTCGCGATACCGAACATCGACACTTCTCCACGCCCCTTCCGTTAATGACCCGCGAGTTGGCGACCGCCATGTATAATTCCCGCGCTTCCCCTTCCGAGGATCGTTCATGAAAATCGCCCGCCTATTGCAAGCGGTGTTCCTATCGCTGAGTCTCTTTGCTTTCGGGCAGACTTCGTTTCTTCCGAAGCCGCCCGACACGCCCAAGCATCCCGTCGTTGACGAATATCAGGGTGTCAAAGTTATCGACGATTACCGCTGGTTGGAGAATTGGGATGATCCCCTAGTCAAGCAATGGAGCGCCGCACAGAATGCGCGCACCCGTGTATATCTCGATCGCGTGCCTTCGCGGGCAGCGATCAAGGCGCGGCTGAAAGAACTCATTGGCGCCACTCCGCCTTCCTATTATTACCTGCAGTTCCGCTCCGGAATGTTGTTTGCCATGAAGGACGAACCACCGAAGCAGCAGCCCATGCTCGTCGTCATGCGCTCAGCCGAGGATCCCGCGAGCGCGCGAACCATTATCGATCCGAACGCGTCCAGTGCCAAGGGATCGCTTTCAATCGACTTTTACGTGCCCTCATCCGACGCCAAGTACGTCGCCGCCGCGATGTCCGAGAATGGATCGGAAGATTCATCGGCCTACGTGTTCGACGTAGCCGCCGGAAAGCAAATCCCGGATGTGGTGCCCCGAGTGAACTTCGCCACGGCAGGGGGAAGCATCGCCTGGAAAGGCGACAGTTCGGGCTTTTACTACACGCGCTTTCCGCAGGGTAATGAGCGCCCGCCTGAGGACGCCAACTTCTATCAGCAGGTGTACTTTCACAAGCTTGGCACGGATCCAAAGCAGGACACGTATGTGATCGGAAAGGATTTCCCCCGCATCGCTGAAATTCAGCTTCGCACCAGCGAAGACGGACGCTGGCTTCTGGCCTCGGTCGGAAACGGCGATGGCGGCCAGTTCGCCCATTACGTGATGGATGCAAGTGGTCGCTGGACCCAGATCACCCACTTTGAAGAGGGAGTCGTCTACGCTGCGTTCGGTAGTGGCGAGGGCAGCGGTGACAACTTGCTCTACCTGCTCTCGCGCAAGAACGCACCTCGCGGCCAGATTCTGCGGCTCTCCCTGACGAAGCCCGATCTCGGCCAGGCGAAGATCGTCGTGCCGCAAAGCGCTGGCGCAGGCGCCGACGAATCCGCTCGCGCTTCCATCGACTACTTCGTTGCCACGTCCGGCCATCTCTTCGTGGTGGACGTGCTGGGAGGACCGTCACGTATACGCCTCTTCGATGATCAAGGCAAGACGCTTGAGGCTCCGGTTGTCCCGCCGGTCTCGGCGATTGGCCAAATCGTCCGGTTGAGCGGTGGCGACGTGCTGTTGAATACGTCCACACACCTTCAACCACCTGCGTGGTACCGCTTCGAGGCAGCCACTGGCAAGACCACTCGCACTGCTCTGTTCCAGACTTCTCCCGTGAAGTACGACGACGCCGAAGTGGTGCGCGACTTCGCCACCTCCCGAGACGGCACGCGCGTTCCGCTCAGCATCATCCGCCGCAAAGGTACTACCCTCGACGGCACGCACCCAGTATTGCTGACCGGTTACGGCGGCTTTGGCGTCAGCGAGCAACCGTATTTCCTCGGATCATTCGCGCGTGTATGGCTTGATCTGGGAGGTGTCTTTGTCGACACCAACCTCCGGGGCGGCAGCGAATATGGCGAGGAGTGGCACACGTCCGGTAACCTCACGCACAAGCAGAATGTCTTCGACGATTTTCTGGCCTGTGCGCAATACCTGATCGACAACAAGTACACATCTCCCGCCCACCTGGCTATCATTGGCGGCAGCAATGGAGGCCTGCTGATGGGCGCAGCCTTCACGCAGCGGCCGGACCTCTTCCGCGCTGCGGTATCTTCCGTGGGCATTTATGACATGCTGCGCGTTGAGCTCGATCCCAATGGCCAATTCAATACGACTGAGTATGGCAGCGTGAAAGATCTCGAGCAATTCAAGGCGCTCTACGCCTACTCACCCTATCACCATGTCAAGGATGGAACTGCCTACCCGGCCATCCTGATGCCTACCGGCGAAAACGATCACCGCGTCAACCCGATGCAGTCGCGCAAGATGATTGCCCGGCTGCAGGCGGCCGACAATTCGGGCCATCCCATCCTCCTGCGAACCAGTTCAAGCGCCGGACACGGCTTCGGTACCTCCCTCGACGAGGCTATCGAAGAGAACGCTGACATCTTCAGCTTTTTGTTTGACCAGTTGGGAATGGAATACGCAGAAGAGAAGAGATGAAGGAGCGAGCTTCGTCGTGCCCTCTTGAGGAGGTCTCGTTATCGAAGAATCAAAGGATCTGACTTTCTACTTTTTCCCGCTGACCGCCCCCAGGCACCTGCCATACAGCTCCAACAGCTTGTCGGCATAGTCCTCAGGCTTGGCTGCCGATCCCGAGCCTGTGAATCCTACTCCACCCGCGGCCGTACGCCCGTAGCCGGTGGTCATGGCGACAAATTTCATCAGATCGAGTGCAATATCTTCGTTGCGGCGGGCAGCGCCCGAACCCGTGGCGGGTGCTTCTTCCATGATTCCTTCTCCTCTACCGGAAATGACAGGGATGTTGTCGTCTTGCTCAAAGTCCTGCAGCCTGCAAATGACGCGATTCATGACGACGAATGAAGACTCTTCTATCGATGATAGCAGAGGAAAGCAGGCCTCATGCTTTAGCGCTATGCCCTTCATGCATAGGTAAGGGCCTTGCGGTTCGTCGTTCACAGATTCTGCTGCTTTCATACCTGTCGGCGATGGAAAATCTCAGACGGCGGTTTCTCGAGCCCGAGCGCCGGGAACCGTCTTCCACAGCCGCAAAATTAACCAAACTGACCCGAAGAACAGAAACGGCGACGAGTAGAACCCAGGAGCGGGACGCGCAAACGTCACTGACGCAACGGTTCGCCCGAAAATCGAGAAGACCGTGTGACCCACACCGTTGAAGAACATGATCAGCGCGTAGAACCATGCTAGGGGCCGTAGCCAGCGCGCGCCCCGCGCGGCGACCGGCGTTAGCCCGAAACAGACTGCCACACCCGCGATTAGAGCCACCAGCCATACGCGAAATCCGAACGTCGGCATGGGGAACCATGCGTATCGCGCGCGCATGGCAATCACTGTTGGGTTATAGACATCAAGGAATCCGGTGGTCGCTTCATCGAATACGTGCAGTGCGAAGGCGACGGTGAGTGCGAACCAGGGTCGTCCGAAGTCCGACGCCACTTGGGATGTTGCGTGCATCATGGCGTGCACCTCGGGACAATTGTCGGCCTCAGCAGGCGATTGGGCAATGCAAAAAGGCAGGCCATAGGCGTTTGACTCAGAACGCAGCCATCCGCGTACGGTCATCTTGGCCACAAGTTTTACGGCGTGGGATCCATTTCCTCCGGCGCAAAGAAAGTGCCCATGAATCACAAAGTGTTCTGTATTCCGGATGTTCACACTTCCGCACTCCTGTAGTTCCTTAAATACGGTGGCACTTCTCTGACGGGGTCTAGGGTGGAATCGCTGATGGCCTTTCCGACCTTCATCTCGAGCGGGATCACTCCCGCCCACGTAGGGAACGAGTAATCAGACTCATCGTCGATGGGTGGTCCGGTCCGGACTTTGGCAGAGAATTCCTCGATCGGAACGCGCAGGACGGAGGTGGCTTTCAGTTCGCGCTCGTTCGGTTGCCGCGCGTCGTCCCAGCGGCCAGGAATAATGTGCTCCGATAAGATGCGCAAGGCTGCAAGCTTTTCTTCCGGGTCATCAACCAACGTCGCCTTCCCCAGGATCACTACCGAGCGATAGTTCATTGAGTGATTGAAGACAGACCGTGCCACCACTAGTCCATCGAGCAACGTGACGGTTACACAGACGGCGACGCCTTCTCTCATCTGACGCAACATGCGGCTCGCGGCGGAACCATGGATGTACAAGTGCGCATTCTTGCGGCCGTACGAAGTCGGGATTACGAACGGCTGGCCGTCTGTGCAGAATCCGACGTGGCAGATAAAGGCTTCATCGAGGATGCGATAGACCGTTTCGCGGTCGTACACGCCGCGCTCGGGTTCGCGGACTACACGCGTCCGCGGGGTAGGCATCTGATTGTCAGACATGGAGGATTGGACTCCGGGCTAGCGCCAAGGATGGATGAGGAAAAAGTGTACCATCCAGCGCCGGGAGCAGGATTAATCCATTACTCGGTCCCACGTTGCAGGTGGGTCGCGCAATTCTACGGCCGGCGTTAGGTTCTCGGCTTTCGACCTTGGCGAAGAGCGATGCGTGCCGGGATCGCCGACATCACCAGCGTGATGAGGTCATGACGACCGCGAAGCTTTGTTTCGGTTTTCGGGCATAGAAACATGCGAATTTGCTTCCTGCGGCTGTGAATTCATTCCACTCCGCTATTACGCCGCAACGGAACCTGAGGTTCAGCCAAGCCATTGCGGGTTGTGGTAGGTACCGTCAAAATCGTGGCTGGTCTTGTAACGCTCGAATTCCCCGTTTTTCGCGGCGGAATCGGTTTTTCCGAGGAGCGCCGCGACTTCGCTGGAGTTCATCGGCCTAAATGTGCGTGCGGCCTCAAGCGCCTGTTCCAGAATATCGATCGAATCGCATCCCGTGATCACTACACTGGTCGGCAAGTTCATCGCGTAATGAAGGCATTCGACCGGAGTCGCGGTTTTGCTCTTCAGGATCTGTTTGTCCCCCAAAGGCTTCATGCCTAGGACTCCGATCTTGTGCTCCACCAATACCGGCAGAACTTTCTTTTCGAAGCTATCGAAGTGGGCGTCCATCAGGTTTAGTGGCATCTGCACGGAGTCGAACGTGAAATCATGAGCGAAGGCTGTGCTGAGCATCTTGAGATGAGTGTCGGGACTCTTGTGCCCGGTGAATCCGATATAGCGGATTTTCCCTTGTTTCTTGGCTTCGAGCACCGACTCCACACCACCGCCCTTGCCGAAAATGCGGTCCGGGTCGGTATCGCGAATTACTTCATGAAATTGCAAAAGATCGATATGGTCGGTCTGCAAACGTCGCAGCGATTCTTCGATTTGCTGAGTAGCCGCCTGCTTCGTCTGGCCGTCGATCTTGGTCATCAGAAAAGCTTTCTGCCGATACCCGTCGCGCAGCGCCTTACCCATGCGCATTTCGCTCTGGCCGCCGTTGTAATCCCAACAGTTGTCTAGGAAGTTCATGCCGCTGTCGAGCGCGGTTCGGATGATGCGGATGCTTTCTTGCTCGTCGGATTGCATGCCGATGTGATATCCGCCGAGCCCGATAATGGAGACTTTCTCGCCAGTACGCCCTAGCGTGCGAGTGGGAACACTTTCGGCGGCATGGGAGAGCTTCTTGCTGAGAGAGGTGATTACAGTAGTGGCCGCAGCAGCCTGGAGAAATCGACGGCGATCCATAGAACCTCCACGCCTATCAGAGTCGAATACCGAGAAGCCGGTTGCAGGGACTTTTGCAATGACAGGGGACCAATTATATCTGCATGACCTTCTGCAATTCGGGCGTCGTGAGCCTTGGTTCAACGAACGTGAATTGACCGGCCTCATCTCTACGGGTTCGGAATGACGAAAACATGCTGTCCCTCATGGAGCGCGCGAAAGCGGCTGGCTCTTTCGATCTGGTCCAAGACCGGATGAGGCGCGCGCCGCGAAAGATTCACATAGTCGGCGGACATAGTGATCCGTGTGAATCGGTGCTAATCGGTGGCTATAAATCTTCTACCAGTTCACCTTCATCGCGAACTGGAACTGCCGCGGGTCATAAGCGGCTGTTGGCTGGCCCGCGTTGGTGAACAGAGGACTCACCGCAGCCACATTGTACTTGTTGGCAATGTTGAACATGTCAACGATGAAGTCAGCGCTGAAGCGTTCGGTGAAGTACACACGCTTGGAAACTCGCATATCGCCGAAGGCGGTCCAAGGCGTGATACCGGCGTTTCGTCCGAGATTGCCATCGAGCTGCAGGAGCGTCGGGGTAGTGCCGAGAGGGTTCGTTGCGCTTGGCAGAAAGCCAAGGATGCAAGGCTCCTGAAACACTCCCGTTGGCGAGTATTTCGATTTGACAGGAGTTCCGCAGGCTGGATCGACCGTGACGTTCGGACGGCTCGTCAAGGATGAAAGCTGCAGGTTGTCTCCGCCACCGGTGAGGATGTTAAACGGACGCCCAGAGCCGATTTCCAGTAGGGGGGCAAAGGTCCAGTCGCTGAAAACCTTGCTGGCGAAACCCTTGCCGCTCAGTTTTCCCGTCTGATACACCCCGCTAAATACGAACCGATGCCGCTGATCGAACAGCGACGTGGAACGGTCCACCGCAGGATAGTAGCTGTCTTGTGGCGTGAGCGTAGATTGCAAATCGGTGGAGTCGTCGATCGCGTGCGAATAAGTGTAAGAGGCGAGGAACTCGTAGTGCGTGCTGAAGCGTTTGCGCAGATTGGTGCTGAATCCGTGATATACCGAGCTGCCGTTGGAGTAATTCGCGTCCATGTCGCCGAAGGGGACACATCCGGCGAATGTAGTCGGATCGCAAGCATTGAAGCCCAAAGACTGCGCCAAAGCAGCAGCCTGAGGAATGCACGAGGGCTCAATGAGGGAATATAGCCCGATGATCGATGGATTCAGCCCACCGGGACGGAAGAAGTTCATCAGCGATGCATCAACGTATGGCAACGGGCTCGTGAGAGAACCGCCGGCGCTGCAGCCGCTCACAGTAAACGGGCTGGAGGGCAGCGTCTGCCCAGATAGCGTCGCGTCGATGATCGCCGCATTGAGGTTCGCGACCATCAGATCGCCGCGGATGGTGTTCGCATTGATGGGACGGTTCAAATGACGTCCACCGTTGAAGTTGTAAGCGAGGTTCAGCGCGAAGCCGTGACCAAGATCGCGCTCAATACTGACGTTCGCCTGCTGCGAGTAGGCATAGACGAAGTTGTGCGACTGCGGATAACCGAACGGCTGGAATCCAAGCGGGAAGAAGGTCGAAGGGTTCAAGTAATTCTGGCCGAGAAAGATCGACTGCGTCGTGGACGCAACGCCACAATTCAAGCCGGCACTGGTGCAGGAAAAAAGCTGGTTATTCGGCGAATAATTCAGCAGTCCGAGCACCGCTGGGCCCTGTGGACCAGCAGTAGGGGAGCACGGAGACAGGCTCGATCCCGTGGCGGAAGGAATCAGTCCCTGGAATGCTTCAACCGCGTTTAGGTTTCCAGGGTTTCCCGCACCCTTGCACGCAGACCCCGGACCAAACGCCAGCTGTCCGCTCGAGGATCCGTCGGAGGCATCGCCCAGAAAGTAGAGACCGAGCAGCGGATGGTCATAGAACATTCCATACGAAGCACGAACTACGGTCTTGCCGTCTCCCTTGGGGTCCAATGCCATGCCGATACGCGGCTGGATATTGTTTTTGTCGGTCTGAATTCCCTTCTGCAGCCCGAGAACTCCATATGCGGGTGCTGCGAGCCCTTGTGGGGCCTTAAACGTCGGCGGCACTTCAACGTCATAGCGCACGCCATAATTCAGCGTGACGTGAGAATTGACGCGCCAGGAATCTTGCCAGAATGCACCGATCGGGATGTTGCGGAAGGAATCCTTTGGACTGCCCAGCCCTTGCACCAGGTCACCCGGCAATCCGGCGCCGTACGCCTGGACCGAGTTGAGATCCGGGAAGTTTGGCAGGTGTTGAGGATCCGGATTTACAAATCCGAGTGTAGCGGACGAGAAGGCTCCGAAGTCGTAGACACCGCCGTAGTTAACGGTGAAGATCGCGTCCAATGGCAGATAGTTGACGTCGACGCCGAACTTGGTATTGTGGCGCCCCATCGTCCAGGAGAAGTTGTCGGTGAACTGATAACGTTGCTCGGTACGCTGGATGTAGGAATACGGCTCGCGGCCGAAATAGGCAACGCCCGTGATGTTAATAGCGGGGGTTGAGCCATCGGAAGTGTGTGTGTTGTAGAAATACGAGAGGCCGCGGCGAGCGTATTGGAAGCGGAACTCGTTGACCTTGTTGTTGCCGATCGTCCATGTATCCTGTGCCATTCCTGCCACATCGCGATAGGTCTGCTCTGACGTGCGGGAGTATGCATTCTGTCCGAAGGGTTGGTCTTGACCGCTCACTTCGATGCCCGTCACGGTGCTGGGGCTCACGTTCGCGCGAAAGGTCAACCGGTGATTTACGCCTATATTGTGGTCGAGACGCAGGGAATAGAGACTGGTTCCTTCGAAGACTGGGAAGTTGCCTCGCTGTGATTCAAGGGTCCGATACGACCCGGGAACAAAACACGGGCCCGGCGGCGGGCAGGTGCTTGGGAATCCTGAAAAGGTGGAGAGTGCACCGCCGGTGAGTACGCCCACCAAACCTGACGGCCATGCGCCGTTCACAGCCATCCCAGACGATGCCCCGGCGAGTGTCAAGTATTTGCCGACCTCCAGCGCATAAGGGCCGCCAGGATTCGCGGCTACAGCCGCTTGCACGTTCGGATCCGCCAAAAAGGCGAGTTGCCCCGAGTGCAATTGGAGGTTGACGGTTCCCGGGGCCTGACCGAAGAACGGTGAAGCATCGAAGGGAATCAGTCCGTAGCCGTCTTGGCCGATCGACGAGAACCCCGTCTCGTGTCGGCGTGTGATCTCGTAGGAGAAAAAGTAATACGTTTTGTCCTTCTTGATCGGGCCGCCAAAGGCAACTCCCGCCTGCACGCGCGTGTATGCAGGATTCGCTACCGTACTGAACGGATTCACCGCCTGGAAAGCGCGATTGCGAAGATATCCGAAAACGTCTCCATGAAATTGGTTGGAACCGGAGCGGGTGATGATATTGACGACGCCGCCAGCGGCGCGTCCGTACTCGGCGGCATAATTGTTGGTGATGATCTGGAATTCCTGCACCGCTTCCTGCGAGACCGTCGACCGCACGCCGTTAACCGAATTATCCGTCGCATCAGCGCCGTCGACGTTTACCAGGTTCGAACGTGCGCGCTGTCCGCTCATGTTCAGGCCCGAGGTGGGAGCAGCACCGGTATTGGGTGCATTGTCTCGGACAACTTGGGAATCCGTCAGCGTAAAGTTGATGTAGTTGCGTCCGTTGATTGGGAGATTGTCGATGCGGCGCTCGCCAATGGTGTTGGTAGTCGAACTGCGGGAAGTCTCGATCAATTCCGCCTGCGAGGTGACCTCCACAACTTCCGTGGTACCCGCAACCGAGAGACTGATCGGGAGTTCGACCAATCCGCCAACCGTAATTGACACGCCGGTGCTCTGAACTCTGGTGAATCCTGGTACCGTAACTGTGACGGTGTAATTCCCCGGAGGTAGCTGACGGGCGTTGTATCCACCCTGTCCATCGCTGGTGGCACTGCGCTCCAACCCCTTCGCGACGTCCTGAACGTTCACACTCGCGTTGGTGACGATGTTTCCCTTGGGATCTTTGACTGTGACGTGCAGATCGCCGGTCGCGACGCCGCCTTGCGCATGGGCGATCACGGGCAACAGCAGCACAAAAAACGACACCGATAGCGTTTGCATTCTGCGGAACATAAGGTTCTCCCTTGAACTCGCGGACGCGAGAAGACAGCACAACCCGGTGCAACGGCGGATGGCCGACGTACTCACTCGACAGTAAGGCTGAATTGATCCCCGGGTGGTTTTTATAACAGAACCATGGCCGAAAACAAGTCAGGAATCGGCATGCGTCGTTCGGGAGTAACTGGCTTAATAATCACTGACTCGTGGCCAGTTCAGACCTCCGGTTGAACCTGGAATGGTTGCGGATTACGCCGTCACGGATTGACCGCGATGCGTACGGGAGCCGCCGGGTTCTGCAGTCGCCCAAGGAGCATCGCTCTACCACTTAACTGTTCGTAGCCGTGCACGATCGGGGCAGCGGCAAGAGCCGACTGCGGCCATGCCAGCGCGACATAGATCCGAAGCAGCGCGATGGTCGAATTGCGGCGCAGCAACAGAGCGTTATCAACGAGCTGGCGCGCGGCGTCGGCGGTGGCAGCATCGCTGGCAGACAAAGCGGTCTGCCCGATCGCTACCAGAACCGCCGCATTCTTTGCCGCAACGCGAATGTAGGCAGCAGCGGCGCGTAAACGTTCACGCTGCACGCTGCGAAACTCGCCAGCTGGCAGACGCCGCCGCAAGTAATCGTTCTCGGCCGAACTGACCAAGTTGCGAAAAGCCTCGATATCGATGGGTTCAACCTTTCGAGCCAGAGCCGAGCTTGGAGAAAGCTGAATACGAGTGGAGATGGTGATGCCCACGATCAACACAAGGGCCAAAGCAGCAGCGAGCACAAGAACCAATGCCAAAGTCATTGTTGTAACAGACGCTCCAATTCGCGGTTCCATACCGTCAGGTTGTTTTCCGGTAACGGAACCACAGACTTCCTAACCACTTTCTGGGGAATGAGAAGGTAGTAGAACCAGATGAGAACGCAGAGATGATACGTGGCCATGTTCAGAAATGCGAACAAGGTTCGGGTGTGCTCAGCAGGGCTTGCGTTCGCGATGATGCCCCACGTTGCCAGATGCACGCAGGCTGAGATGGCAAGTCCCAACAGAATGCCGAAAGACAGCCGATCCCAGGATAAGTGAAAGTACGCAGCAAGAAGGAAAAGAAAGATAATTAGTCCTGTTTCAATGATGAAGACTGTTTGTTCTAGAAGATGAGCTCCGGAGATTAGAATTTGGGGATTATCGCCGTGTCCAAAACCGGCGATTACGCCGGCAAGCAGAACCATGCACGCACCGAATCCGCTGACTAGAATTCTGCTGATGCGGCTGATCGAGGAATACTGAGTGAAAACTCGAGAGAAAACCTCCCCGATGACGAGAAATTTCAGGAGGCCTCCGAGCAAGAGGTTGACCCAAACGACTCGCCAATAATTTGGTGCTGAAACAAAAGGAGCAAGGTCAGCTCCGAAGACCACCAGATCTCCCAAAGCCGCTAGGATTGCAAAAGCTAGAAACGCCGGGAGCTCTCGTGACAGTCCTCGTTTCCAGATTAAAAATGCAACCGTCAGAAGAAAAAGATCGGGCGCGACCCAAAGATAGTTCCAAAGGATAGAGTGCGCCTGCAGCATGGCGGTGGTGAGGCACTATACCGCGATTCGCTGCAGGCGGCAACGCAGGCATCAATCTTGTTCGGTTTTCGTAAGAGCGTGTATCTGGTCGTGCCGCTATCTCGAAACCTGGTGCAAAATGTCTGAGCGTCTGGCTACGGCTTGCACATGCCGCCGCCGCACCCTGTGGTGTTTCCGCCGCCATCAGCCCTAGCGACTGTGGGGGTTACCAAAGTGCTGAGAAACAGGACTGCCGTTGCGACAGCGAGTAGCATTCGTTTCACGGTTGTCTCCTTTAAACTGCGAGTTGGACCGTGATCGTTTCATGGCTACTACCCCTCCGCAACGGCACAGAAGAACACAGGATTGTTCGGAATTTGTAACAAGATGAGCCTCAAATCTGCGCTGCAGGACATCAAGGAAACTACCCTTTCGGCCGTGTCCGGTCTGTTGGGTAAGCTGAGCTATCTGGCCTCCTTACGCGGTACGCTGGGACGCTACGAGCACTGGGGCATGGAGAACGTCCACGGGGTGGAATCATCAGACCGTGCCCTGCGTCAGGCTCACCTGGAGGTCATGGGGAAAGTCCTGCGCACGCCTCTGCCTTCGCTGATGGAAGACCTCAGGCAATCGAGCCAGGGCCGTGGGATCGCAGGTTTGGACTATGTCGAGGAGATGCGGAGGCACTTCGAGGAGCTACTGCCCGAGGGGCGCCAGAACACGCCGGCGTCCACCCACCTTAATTCAATACTGGTGGCACTTTCGAGTTTGGAGCGGAATCGAGGGCGTGCCACTCGGTCAACCTCATAGCCACCCCAACCACTTGGCCCAAGACCTCTGCGTCCTGCGGATGGCGGAGAATGCGCACCGGAGCGGGAGAAAGGGGGTGCGGTTGCAGCACGATCTCATCGCGCCGCATGCTGCACCATGAGCACGTATGGCCATCGCGAGTTTCCACGAAGTAGATCGGCCGCTCGTATTCTGAACGCCACGAACCTTCCACCACGCGGTTGCGCGATTCATCTACCTGAATAAAACTACCCGGTGGCAGGATCGGATACATGGTGAAATCTTCCGTACCGACGTAGCCGTACGTGAAATCGCTGTTGGCAAATTGTGCGAGGTAGGCGAGGGGAACGAGGCCCCACTTTTCCACCATGCGGCCGAGATTCGTGGTGCGGCGCTCGTCGAAACCGGGGTCCATGCGCACAGGAACTTGCACCGAGGCCAGTCCGGCTAAAGCTTCGGAAACGTGCGATTTTGGCGGCGAAACCAGGCCGAGGTCGGCCGGAGCATTGCTGATATCGACGCCATACCACGACATCAATTCGCGGATGTCACGCCGATAAATGATGGCAAGTGTGTACAGGCGATAAATGCTGGGTAATATGCCTTTTGTCTCGATGTCGGAAAGGCGACTGGGCGGAATCGAGAATTCTTCGTTCCGATACTTCTCGGCGATGCGCGCGCTCGAGTGTTCCACATCACGCATCGTGAGCCCGAGTTTCTCACGAAGGGAGCGAAGGCTTTTGCCAGCCGGTTGCATCTGTGAAACCTCGATACGAGTGACGAAAATGATATCAAACGGCGACAGAATTGTGTCTCAATTTAGATGGAAAAATCTCGACGCATTCTTGTTACGAATTCAGAACAGGTGAAACTTGGCGTCAAATAAGGCGCCCACTCCACTATCACGCGGCATTTACCCGCATCAAGGGCCTAGTCGTTGAGCGCAGTTGAGTTATATTTGTTCGGTTTTCGTAACAAGGCATTGCGCTTTCGTTTTAGCCGTCGGTTTTCCCATCCGTCTTTCACTACCTGCCAGGCGTTCGAATGCTCTCGACCAGCCCAAATTTCTTCCGTCGGTCGAATGACATTTGTCACGCTCCTTGCATGATGGTTGGCACTGGCATCTCGAAACAATCCAGGCGACGATGCCATTGCTGGACGGGAACGCTCTCGCGGCACCACAGCCAGCCACAGTATCAGGGCGCCGATGATCGTAACCTTCGAGAAAGCCCGTAAGCAACCGACCACTGCTGGAGCAGTCGTCGCCAGCCTGGAATCCGTCAATAAGAACTACGGCGATGTCCGGGCCCTCAAAGAGGTGAATTTTCGTGTGCGAGCCGGCGAACTGGTTGCGCTGCTCGGTCCTAACGGCGCCGGTAAGACCACTGCCGTCAAGCTCCTGTTAGGACTCCTGCAGCCCAATGCTGGAAAGGCGCGCGTTCTGGGGGAGGACCCGACAAATCCTGAAAACCGGCTGCGCACCGGCGCCATGTTGCAGGTGGGGCGCGTTCCGGAGACGTTGCGCGTGCGCGAGCACATCGATCTGTTTTCTTCGTACTACCAGAATCCGCTGCCAATATCCTCCGTTCTGGCCGTGACTGGGTTGGAGAAGCTGAGCGACCGCAAATTCGGCGAGCTCTCGGGAGGTCAGAGGCAGCGCGTGTTGTTCGCGCTGGCTATTTGTGGCAATCCCGATCTCCTTTTTCTCGATGAGCCGACAGTCGGGCTCGATGTCGAAGCGCGGCGCATGTTATGGGATGAGATTCGCCAGTTGGTCGGATGCGGCAAGACCGTGCTATTGACTACTCATTATCTGCAGGAGGCTGATGCTCTCGCCGATCGTGTAGCCGTCATCAGCAAGGGCGAAATCATCGCGGAGGGAACGCCGACCGAAATCAAGGCGCAAACGGCGGGCAAGCGCATTCGTTGTATCACCACTCTACCCATGGATGTGCTGCGCGCCATTCCGGGAGTCACTGAAGTAAGACAGGATCGCGAGGCCGTTGAACTGCACGCCGCTCAGGCCGAGCCGGTTGTGCGCCAACTGTTGGGCCGCGACGCCAATCTATCCGGACTGGAAGTCAGCGCGGCAGGATTGGAAGAAGCATTTCTCGCGTTGATCCAGGAGAGTTCGAAGAACGGAAATCACTGAGCGCGAGTGGGAAATGGCGAGTTCAGAGTTCTCGAGGTGAAGTAAATGAGCACGTTAACAGTTGTCCTCAACAACGCCCGGATGCAGCGAGCGTCAGTGCACACGGTCTCGATTTATCTGAAGGAAGCGAAGTACGAATTCTTGAAGTATCTGCGGCTTCGTGTCTACACGTTGTCAGTACTGAGCTTTCCCATCATGTTTTACATTCTGTTCGGACTTGTGCTGAATTCGAACGCAGAGATTGGGGCGATTCGTGTTCCGACTTACTTGATTGCGACATATGGGACATTTGGAGTGATGGGCGCATCGCTGTTCGGAACGGCTGCCGGCTTGGCCTCGGATCGCGGCCTCGGATGGCTGGAGGTGAAGCGTGCCAGTCCCATGCCGCCCTTCGCTTACTTCGCGGCGAAACTTGTGGTCAGTGTAATCTTCAGCGCAATCATCGTCCTGGCTCTCTGCGGGCTCGGGTTCGCATTTGGCGGTGTAAGGATGTCCGCAGGAACGCTCGCGCATCTGCTCGGAACTCTCGTCGCCGGCTCGCTTCCATTCTCGGCCATGGGCCTCGCGCTCGGATACTTCACTGGCCCTAACTCGGCGCCTCCAACCATCAACTTGATTTATCTGCCAATGTCGTTCTGCAGTGGCCTTTGGGTCCCATTTATGTTTCTGCCGAAAGTCGTTCAGAAGATTGCATTAGTCCTGCCGCCCTATCACCTGTCGCAGTTGGCACTGGGCGTGGTGGGTGCAGGAACGCATGAGCCCGCCATCCGGCACTGGGAAGTACTGGCGGCTTTCACCATGATCTGTCTGGGTGTGGCGCGGATCGGATTCCAGCGTGATCAGGAAAAGATGTACGGATAGCAATATTTGCAGCGTTCAGAGTTTGAATACTTTCAGTTTTCGGGTTGGAGTATTCACAGTATGAGAGGAAATGCGAAAACCTCACTGGCGACAGCCGCACTGATTCTACTGGGAATCTTCGCGTTGCTTGCCGGCGAGAAGTCGCTGACGGTGCTGATTCCCGCTGCCGTGCTGGTGTGGTATGGAGTGAATCCGCACTCCCGCCGCAGTAGGCGCAATTGACCGGAGTGCGAAAATAGAAATAGATCATGCCGCTGATCTTCTTCAAACCGTGTCCCACCGGTCGCCGCTGGAAGTTGCGATCGTGGAAAGAGGTGATCGGGGATAAGGATCATGGATGGAGTCCGCTGCTCTGGGTACTGTATCTCGGATTCTTCTTTCCTGATCCGGTGATCAGCCACGCCACTCTAAAAATCTGGTTTTTGGATCTCGTCGGCGCCGCCGCCTTTTTACTCTTATATTTCGGTCTGTTTTTTCTCGAGAATCCATACGCGCTGGCACATATCGGCGGAATGGTATTGCTGGGTGTGCTGTACCAGTACATTAACTTCGGTGCCTGCACGTTCCTCATTTTCGCCTGTGCCATGCTTCCGTTCTGTGCAGGGTCGCAAGCGGCTGCCTTCATCGGAATCGCAGTGATCGGAGCGATCGGCGGAATCCAAGGCTACTTCCTGCATGTAGACGGTTGGAGGATGTTCTATTCCACTCTGTTTCCGATGCTGATCGGTACGGGAAACACTTTCTTTGCCGAGCGCACCCGTATGAACCAGAAGCTACGCAAGGCCAACGAAGAAATTGAAAGCCTCGCCAAAGTGGCCGAGCGCGAGCGCATCGCGCGCGACCTGCATGACGTCCTGGGACATACACTTTCGGTGATCACCCTGAAATCGGAACTGGCTGGAAAGCTCATTGATCGCGATCCGGATCGCGCAGGAAAAGAGATTCGCGAAGTGGAGCAGATTTCCAGGCAAGCCCTCTCCGACGTGCGGGATGCCATTCGCGGATATCGCTCCAAGGGGCTCGTGGCCGAGTTGGCCCAGGCAAAATCAACACTCGAAACCGCTGGCTTGACCGTGCAATGCGACGCTGCCAGCAGTATGCAACTGCCTCCGATGCAGGAGAGCGTATTATCGCTAGCCGTGCGCGAAGGTGTAACCAACGTCGTGCGTCATGCCAATGCGCACACATGCCGCTTGCGGATCGAACAACAAAATGGAGTTTGCCGGCTCGAGATTGCCGATGATGGCCAGGGCTTTACCAGCCTGGAGGGCAACGGACTGCGCGGTATGCGCGAACGCGTCGAAATGCTGGGCGGCACACTGGAGCGCCGCAACAAATCCGGCACTACGCTAACCATCACACTTCCTCTCAAGGAACTGCAGGATACTCCTCCGCAAGAACATACAGCAGGAGAGAAGGCACGCGAAATTGAGTCCCGTTAAAGAATGCTCGACTGGCCGCAAGACGATTCGGGTGGTGTTGGCCGAAGATCAGGGCATGGTACTGGGCGCACTGGCGGCTTTGCTGGAAATCGAGGGTGACATTTCAGTAGTTGCACAGGCCCGCAACGGCAAAGAAGCGCTGGAGGCCGTGCTCGCACACAGGCCGGACGTCTTCATCACTGACATCGAAATGCCACACATGAGTGGCCTCGATGTCGCTGTCGAACTGAAGCGCCGCCACACCGGCACGCGGGTTGTGATTGTGACCACCTTCGCGCGCACCGGCTATCTGCGCCGCGCACTCGAAGCAAATGCATCAGGATATCTACTGAAGGATATGCGTGCCGAAGAACTCGCCGATGCCGTGCGGCGCGTCCATCAGGGCTTGCGCGTGATTCATCCTGAGTTGGCGACCGAAGCCTGGGGCGAGATGGATCCCCTCACGGACCGAGAACGCCAGGTTCTGCGCCTCGCCGGCGAAGGCATGGCCAGCGGCGACATCGCCAGCGAATTAGGCCTATCCGACGGTACAGTCCGGAATTACCTGTCGGAGGCGATCAGTAAGTTAGGCGCGAGCAACCGCGTCGAAGCCGCGCGCATTGCAAGGACGAAAGGGTGGCTGTGAGGGATTTGATCCTCTGAAGATCCGTAGGGACATCCGCCTCGGCTGTCCGCGGGGCGAAACTCCGCCATTGTGCGGAAGCGCTTAGAATCTCAGCCCTCACGCACTATGCCTGCGTCCTGCTTCTTCCCCGATTTATATGCCCAGGCCATGCGCGGGGTGTTGTGAGAGATCCCGATATGCCCTTCGCGGTTCAGCACAATAATGCCGCCATGGCCGTTGACGCGCTGCTTCAGATAGTTCATGGCTTCCTGCGCGGACCACTCAGGCAGATTCCCGGCCGCAATGCGGTCGGCCGTCCACTTCGCCAAAACGAGCTTCATGATCGGCTCGCCCCACCCTGTCGTCGACGCGGCGGCGCTTTCGTTGTCGGCATAGCAGCCGCACCCGATCAGAGATGAATCGCCAAGACGTCCGGGGGCCTTATTGAGCGTACCGCCTGTAGAGGTCGCAGCCGCAATATTGCCATTGCGATCGAGTGCAACGGCGCCAACCGTGTCGTGCGAGATGGTGACGTCATCGGAGTCGGCCGCGAAAAGATCGTTCCCGTCTTGTTTGGCATCGCGCTGGGCGAGTTCGGCCTGGTATCTGCGCAGGCGCTCGACCTCCCGCGGGATGATCAAATCTTCGTTCTTGCAAAGGGGAATGCCGTGACCGACGGCGAATTTCTCGGCGCCTTCCCCGACGAAATATACGTGAGGGCTCTCACTCAAAATCTTGCGCGCAGCACGGATCGGGTTGCGCAGATGCTCCACGCATCCAACGCCACCGCCGCGAAGCGTGGCGCCGTCCATGATGAATGCATCGAGCTGCACGCGTCCGTCCCGATTCAGAAAGCTGCCCCGCCCGGCATCGAACGTCTCGTCATCTTCCATGATCACGACGGCCTCCTCGACGGCGTCGAGCGCTGAACCACCGCGGTCGAGGACGCGCCAACCCCCGGCCAATGCTTCATTGACTCCACGGATGTGCGCATCGACCATGTTGTCGGGCATGGCCCACGCCCCACCGTGGACGACTAAAACGGGATCGGATGGCATTGGAGTCGTGAATCGGTACTGCGCAAAAATGAACCGATAGGATAGCAGGAGTGATGGAAGGTGCGTTTTCGGACGGCAGAGCCCTGACGATGCCGAGTATTGGAAACTCCGGCTTGCAACGCACTACCGCCTGATTGCTAGGGGTTCCCGGGGCCGCCTTGGTCTGCAAAAGACACTCGCACGTGCTTCATCAATTCCGGGAAAAACGCATGAAAGTCATCGCGAAACCCGGATTCATGCTCCTCAAAAATTGGCAATGAGGCTGAAAGATCGAACGGCCTTCGCAATCGGCAACTGATGCGTTTCAAGATATCGCTGATTCCCGACGTTCGATGATACGATCCGATCCAATCCTCCAGGCGCATGCGATGTAAAGCGCCTGCAGCCTGCTTCGGAATCTCGGGCAAACAAATCTCAAGGTCGCGATAGAACCAGTCGATAAAACTGCGCAAAGGAACCTTGGAATATCTCGCCCAATCGCGCGCCAGGAGATGGTCGAAATACATGTCGGTCAGGACGCCACCAAAGCGGCGATAAGGCGGAGGAAAGCGCGTCACGCAGGACTTCCATCGCGGATGCGAGTCTGTAAACACATCGATCTCACGGTGACGCCGTATGCCCTTCTGATAGGGCTCGGGGAGCACAGCCAACTGAGACGCCGTCGCGAGATCCGGCAGCAAATTCCCCACCCGAAAGTGCGGAGTGGACTCGGATAAGTACAGGTGAGCGAGCCAATTCATCGAATGAATAGAGTAAGCGTCCTCGCGCTATGCGGCTTGACCCGGACTCAAACTGACTGGCGGGTCTTGCGTGCGGGTCCAGGTGTAGCGCATGCGGTGGATGACCGTGATCGTGCTCAAAACCGCGATCAGCCACAATACCGGAGCCATGCGGTTGAACAGCGCTCCCAGGATCACCAGCACCAGCCGTTCGGGCCGTTCCATGAACCCAACGCGGCAGGATCCGATCAGGCTTTCTGCTCGGGCTCGGGTGTAGCTGACCATAATCGCACTGATCATGACAAATGCGGTGAGAACGACGTAGGTATACCGTCCCCCACGGGCGTAGTAGACCAACAATCCCAGGAACTGGCTGGCATCGGAGTAGCGGTCGACCACCGAATCGAAGAAGGCCCCGAAACGAGTGACGCGATTCGTAGCGCGCGCGACCTGACCATCCACGAGATCGAAGAATCCGGAGAAAATGATCACCAACCCCGCATAGATGAACATTCGCTTCTGGTTCGTCGCATTCGCTGACCCGAACAGGACAGCAGCCCAGGTGTTGACGACCAGACCCATGAACGTGAGGACGTTCGGGTTGATGCGTGACAGTGCCAGCCAGCGGACGACCGTATCCAGCAAAACTCCGCAGGCCCGCCCGAAAGCGGAGGTCCAGGAAGCAGCCATGAAGCTATTAGTGTACCGAGAAATGACTCTCTAAGGCTACACGCCGCAGACAGGACCAGCGAACCGGGTGGGGCACACGAATGAAGAGGGATAGTCAGACAAATGACAGGCGTCGGTCTCACAAATGAAGGTCACACAAACAAGGGGTACATTTTCGACACCATGAAGTTGAACAGGACCCTCACCCCAAGAATTGAAGGTATCGGGCTTAAGCTTCGGCCTGTTTGGGCTCGTCGTCCGCGTCATCGTGGATGGTAGTAAGACTCAAAATCTCCAGCTCGCGCTTGCCGTTCGGGGTCACAACGACCGCCTCGTCTCCGACTTTCTTATTCAGCAGTGCACGCCCGATAGGGCTGGTGGTCGAGATCTTCCCCGCCGCCACGTCCGATTCTTCGCTGGTGACCAGCTTGTATTCGACTTCTTCACCTTTGGTGTTGTCGTAGACCTTGACTGTCGATCCCAAGCCGACCTTGTCCTTAGGGATGTTGTTCATGTTGATCATGGACAATTCGGCTAACCGCTTGCCCAGCTGGCGGACGCGCGCCTTCACGAATTCCTGGCGCTGCTTGGCCATGTGGTACTCGGCGTTTTCGCTGAGGTCGCCGAGCGCGGCGGCCTTCTTGATCTCTTTGGGAAGCTCGTGGATCAACTCGTGTTCGAGCGCGTTGATCTCTTCCTGCAGTTTTCGTTTGATCGCGTCTGTCATCTTGATTTTGAAGCCGGGTTACCAAGTGGCCGGAGGTACGCCGAGGCTTGGGACATTATAGCGCGGGCTTCACGCTTTCATGGAACTGCTTGATTTGGCTCACCTCAGCGCCGACGCAGCCGCCGAGGTTTGCTTGCTGCACGGATTAGGCAGAACCATTGGCAAAATCCAGTCATACGCAATCAGAAAGATGAACTCTGGAGGGCGAATAAAAGACGCAAACTGGGCTATCCCCCTCACTTGTCAGAGGCGCCTCAGTCAGAGGCGCCTCCTTTCGTCAACTATCGACCACGCTGGTTACTGTGGACATCCATGCTATGGCTTGACCAAAGGAATCTGCGATGACAACTGCAGTTCGACCATGAGGCCGAGACGCCGGTCGATTTGGTAGAACATCGCGGTCTTCTTCGGAGAAATTACCTTCTCGAATTCGGGCATCCACTTCAAGCGAAGTTGAGCCATCTCTGCCTCGGTTGTAGTCCAACGCTTGATAAAACTATTGGCTTGTTCGTCAGTCAAGTTATTGTAGCTTTGAGCATATTCCTTAATCAGAGCGTACCGCGTGTCATAGATCTTCGAGTGGTCGACGACGTAGCGGTCGTACACTGGCCAGAACTTGACGGCTTCGGCCTCTGTCAGTGGCAGATTAGCCGCAACAATCTTTTTTCGCTCGGAGCGAATGTCCTGGCGCATGAGTTGGACGGTGTCGTCGGCCACCTGATCAGCGGAAACTTTTGGCGCGGCCGCGGCCTCTTGAGCGCACACAACGCCGGTGGAAATCGCTACCAGGAACCATAAGCACACAACTGTCAAGATATTCTTCCTCAACGTGAGTTCTCCTCGTTTGGATAGATAGGGCTAAGCGAAACTAGAGGAATTGCGAGCGAGGTTGAACTGGCAAAACTTCCAGTGCTCAGGACGAACGACATTGACACGTGAAACGCACACTACTCAAGGGTCAGCCGGTCCTACTGTTGCACGAAATGCTGGTTGGACAATGACAAATCAACCAACCGAAACTAGCGACGGGTTTGTTCGCGCAAAAGCTCCGTTGCACTCCCTTATGAATTACACGTTACCCTTGCATTGCGGTTGCAATTTGTCCCGGGCGTAAAGCCGAGGCAAAATCATTAATCTCACCGCCCGGAAATGACGGCCAGGATGTCGATTTCATGTTTTGGTCTTCGACGTTTCTATAGAAGGATGGATCAAAGACATAAGGGGTTCATCCAACCTCATCCAAGGAGATCAACATGCGAGTCATGGTTATCGTGAAGGCCACGAAAGATTCCGAAGCCGGGGTTCCGCCCAGCAAAGAGCTGATTGCCGCGATGGGCAAGTACAACGAAGAATTGGTGAAAGCTGGCATCATGCTGGCGGGTGAGGGCCTGCACTCCTCGGCGAAAGGCAAGCGGGTCCGGTTCGCGGGCGGCAAGCGGACCGTCATTGACGGGCCATTCGCCGAAACCAAAGAACTTATTGCCGGTTACTGGATCTGGCAGGTTCGGTCCATGGAAGAGGCGGTCGAGTGGTTGAAACGCTGCCCGAATCCGCATTGCGAGGACTCAGAGGTGGAGATCCGTCCCGTGTTCGAGGCGGCGGACTTTGGAGAAAATTTCACGTTCGAAGAAAGGGAGCGCGAACAACGGCTGTGCGAGCAGATCGCTTCTCGAATGGTAAGTTGAATTTTCTCTTTTTCCGTGTCGAATTTGCAAAAGACCATTCGACGTCATGATAGAAGCCGGAAATGATGGCCCAGAGGCCCTTCGCACGTCCCGGCTAGACGCTGGCGTTACGATCCGCGCCGGGTTGGAAGCAGATACATCCACAACAAATTCCAAGGAGACTGAAAATGAAATTCCTGAGCATCTATAAGACGGTTGAACGCAATACCCCTCCTTCGCCAGAAGAGATGGCCGCCATGGGCAAACTGGTCGAACAGGGTTTCAAAGAAGGCTGGCTGCTGGCTACAGAGGGCTGCTTGCCGACGGCACTGGGTGCACGGGTGCGCAGAGATGGCACCAAGATCAGCGTAACGGAAGGTCCGTTCACCGAGTCTAAGGAAGTCGTCGGCGGCTTTGCAATCCTGAAGGCGAACTCGAAGGCGGAGGCGGTCCAGATGGCAAAAGACTTCCTGAAGTTCGTCGGCGAGGGCGAGTGCGAGATTCGCCAGATTTTCGAGCAGGGCGGACTCGAACCCGATTGCGTGAAGTTGGCCAGCGAGGTTGCGCTGAAAGCCTAGAAATGGTGTGATCGGTGGCAGTGCCCGCTACCGAAACCCATCGTGCGATTGAAGCCGTCTGGAAGATCGAGTCGGCCCGCTTGATTGCCGGGCTGACTCGTCTCGTCCGCGACGTCGGAGTGGCCGAAGAGCTGGCGCAGGATGCTCTGGTGGCTGCTCTCGAGAAGTGGCCCGAGTCCGGGATCCCCGAAAATCCCGGTGCCTGGCTCATGGGCACCGCCAAGCATCGTGCCATCGATTTCCTTCGCCGCGGCACGCTCATCGACCGCAAACACGAAGACCTCGGCCGCGAGATGGCCGAGCGCGAAATGCAGGCGCCCGACCTTGCCGCTGCCATGGACGACAACATCGGAGATGACATGCTGCGGCTGGTCTTCATTGCGTGCCATCCCGTGCTTTGGACCGAGGCCAGAATAGCGCTCACCCTGCGGCTGCTGGGCGGGCTGACCACCGACGAGATCGCCCGTGCTTACCTCAGTTCCGAGGCGACGATCGCGCAGCGCATTGTGCGCGCCAAGCGGACCCTGAGCGACGCGCAAGTTCCCTTCGAGGTGCCCCGGGGTGCGGAATTCGACGCGCGCCTGTCTTCGGTTCTGCAGGTCATCTATCTCATTTTCAATGAGGGTTACTCCGCGACAGCCGGCGATGACTGGATGCGTCCAGCTCTCTGCGAAGAAGCGCTGCGGCTGGGACGGATTCTGGCGGGACTCGTCCCCAACGAGTCTGAGGTGCACGGGCTGGTGGCATTGATGGAGATCCAGGCATCACGCTCAAAGGCTCGGGTGAACTCTGGGGGCGAGCCGGTGTTATTGCTCGAGCAAGACCGCTCCAAATGGGATCACCTGCTCATCGGTCGCGGGCTGGCGGCGCTCGATCGCGCTGAAAACCTTGGTGATCACCCCGGGCCGTACGCCATTCAGGCTGCGATTGCCGCATGTCATGCGCGAGCGATTACTGCTGGAGATACCGACTGGGTGCGGATTGCGGCGTTGTATCGCGAGCTTGGACAGATCGAGCCCTCTCCCGTGGTGGAGTTGAATCGTGCAGTCGCCGTAAGCATGGCGTCGGGTCCCGCCGCAGGACTTGAGCTGGTGGATGCTCTGAAGGACGACCCCGCATTGAAGAACTACCATCTCCTGCCGAGTGTTCGCGGGGACTTGCTGAAGAAGCTAGGGCGCAGGGATGAGGCGCGCGCGGAATTCGAGAGAGCCGCATCGATCACCCGCAATGCACGCGAGCGCAATCTGCTGCTCGACAGAGCCCGGGCCTGTGGCGACTAAAATTCGTTGGTCTTCAAGGTGTTGAACAAGAACGCTAGTAATAACTCAACTTACGACGATAGGTTGTGCCGGATCCGAACGCTTCGTCGGGGTGAGAGCGGCCAGCCATCGTCTGCTCGGTCCAGTTGCCATAACCATCGTATTGGTAGGTGTATTGCATTTCGTAGACGGAAGGCGGCTCAGGCGGCTTGGATTCCCCTGCAGGAATCATAGCCCCCGCTTCAGTGAGGCTGAATGTTCTGCCCACTTCCGAATTCATGGTTGTCGTGGTGAGCTCCGAAACCCTGTCTCCATAATCGTTGTATTTCGTGATGGTGACCTCGTCGTCAAAAGGGCCGCCCCTCCTGTGACGCTCAGTCACGCGACCTTTTTCGTCATAAGTGTAGAAATTAGCTCTGTTCTGCATGGCGCCGCCCATAAAAGCACCGATCGTCTTAAGCTGTTCTGGATTGAGCTTGGAGCGTAATTCTTCCGGAAGCGGGACACGGGCCGGGGCATCGGCGATCTGTTCCTCAGAGATCACACGACCTTCCAGGTCGAACTTGCGCACGATATGCCCCACCAGTTTCCCGTCTAGATCGTGGAACTCCGCACCCGTTGCCACATCCCGCTCGTTGTAAAACGTGGTGAGGGTACCGCCCAGATAATCAGCAAAGCCTAGGTCAGTTCCTTCCCATTGTGGTGCATAAGCTGTGTTAGCATCGAGTGGCGTTGGCTCGAATGTTACGGTAAGAGACTTGCGCCCCTTCTCGTCGTATTGGTACCGAGTTTGGGTCTTGTCGCCAGACCTCATCCCAATCAGCCTTCCGACGTCGTCGTATAAGTAGGTCGTCTCCGAATCGGGTGCGGATCCCGCTTTGCCGGACGTGGTCTTGGAGAGACGCCCGTCAGAGGAATAGTTGTACTTCGTTACCCACTCCGACTCATCCGAGCTTCCCTGTCGCTGCTCGAGTTTTCGGCCGTCAGGTCCGTACTGCGTCGTGTTGGTCGTTCGCACCCTCTGGCCATCGGGACCAGGAAATGTCTGCTCCTCGGTGACGGTCTTAACTGGACCTCGAAGCCCTGCTTTCTCGCTGTCAGTCATGGATGGAGCTGTTTGCGATGATTGTTGTGGGTGGGCGATCCACGAAGGAAAAGCTATCAACAGCAGAACGCTGGCGAAAGTGAGCCGAACGTACATGTGCGCAGCTCGCGGAAGGACGAACCAATTCTACTCGCCGACGTTCTTGCCACAACTTCAAAGTTCCTCGATGACTTAGCCCGCGCCAGCTCTACACTTGCCCAATATCATCGTGATGTCGTCATACTGCTCGCCGGGGCCCAGGGTTCTCACTTCGTTCGTAATAGCCTCCACTGCCGCCTGACACGGCAGGCCACGATAGTGGCTCAATCTCTGAACTAGATTCTCCTCGCCGAATTCCTCACCGCGATCCGTCAGGGCTTCTGTCACTCCGTCCGTGTAGAGTGCGAGTAAGTCACCCGGCGCGAGTTCGAATTCTGCGAACTCACACTGCCAGTCCTGAAATAGCCCCAGCAAAGTTCCCGTGGAAGCAAGACGACAACATGCACCGCCGTCGCGTACGATCAGGCCCGAGAGATGTCCGCAGTTGGCGTAACGCAACCGCCGCGTCGCATCATCGTATTCGGCGAAGAACAGTGACGCGTACGCGCTGTCGACCGTGTTCTCATAAAACAGGCGGTTCACGGAGCTCAAAAAGAGTTCAGGATGCGACAGCGCCACGGCCGACTGGCTCCGCAGATTCGCCTGCAGGTTGGCCATGAGCAGCGCTGCGGCAATGCCTTTCCCCGACACGTCGCCGATCACCAGTCCGAGCCGCTGCTGCCCTAGATCGAGAAAGTCAAAATAGTCTCCGCCGACCTGTTGCGCCTGCAGGCACATGCCGGCGTATTCCAGCGTTCTGGCGTGCGGACGAATCTGCGGAAACAGCCGGGCCTGCACTTGCTTGGCAATTTCGATCTCCTGAGCCGCCCGACGTTCCGCCTCCTGTTTCTGAGCCAAATTGCGCCGTTGCGCTTCCACGCTGCGCGTGAGTTCGTCGAAACCAGCCAGGCCGAAGGAGTTTCCATCAGGATCTTCAAACCGCGTATGGATTCCGCCCCACATCGGAACCTCCGGCGGATACTGGAACTTCACGCCACGCGCTTTCCATTCCTCGTACTTGCGGTGCACATCCTCTGTGATGAACCATATGCGCGACTCAGGCCGAATGAGCTTCTCGGCGTCATGCTCAGGCCGCAGGAGTGTTAAGCCAATATGGGCATTTCCGTCCGTCGGTGCCACTTCGATCCATCGCTGGCCATCTTCAAATCGGTGATCGACCACAACACGGAACCCCAGTTGATCCACGTAAAACCGAAGGCTACGCTCATGATCGCGGACATAAACAATCACGAAATGGAGGCACAGGTATGGGTCCGAGTCGTCCAGGCGCAGGAGAGATCGATCTACGCCAAACGTTGCCTCATAGGTTCCCATCCGCGAGATTATACGGCCGACGGCATCAAGGCACCGGGGATCAGGGCTCGGGGGAATTGCGGCAAAGTCTCGCGCCAACGGCGACTTGAGCCGCGAGGTTACGAAACCGTGCTATCGATAGGTTAAGCTTGGAATTCCGACGCTTCCGGGAAGCGCAGATTGCATTTAGCCAGCGTCGCCGTCAGGAGCTCCTCCACCTTCGACTCCTCGCAGTTGCGGGCCATGGCAAGCTCGCTGACCAGCAGATAGCGGGCGCGCTCCAACATCTTTTTCTCGCGGAAAGAGAGCGGCTTCGCCTGGTGCAGAGCGATCAGGTTCTTCAGCACGCCGGCCACTTCGAGCAGCGATCCCGTCCGCATGCGCTCGGAATTCTCCTTGAAGCGGTCTTTCCAGTCTCCGTTCGAGCCGTTCCCGGCAATGGAAAGCAGGTCCAGCACCTTCTGCACTTCGCCGTTCTTGACCACCCGCCGCAACCCAACGCTCACCGCGTTCTGGCAGGGCACCATCACGCGCAGGCTGCTGGCCTTGATGTGCAGCAGATAGAACCTTTCGACCGTCGACCCTACCGCTCTGCTGCTGATCTGTTCAATCACACCAACACCATGATTAGGGTAGACGACTTTGTCACCAATGTGGAAATTCGAATCGGTAAGGCTCATAAAAGGCACCCAGTCGGCCGGAGGGTTTCAAGGGGAAGAACGTGTGTAAACTACTGTAAACATGCTACTCCTCCGCCATTAGGGAAGGCAAGGGAGGGTAAGTTCTGGCTTCCGGCAGTGTAGGGACGGACGCCTTCGTCCGTCCCGCAGGCGAAGCCCGCGCCCCGCTCGGTGACTACCCGCTCCACGATCAAGTTCGGAAATCCAAAAAATTGAGAGCCGGAAGCGAGAGTCCGGAAGTCGTCTTCACCGGTGCCGATCCATCCAATTCTGCAGAATCAGGATGGCGGCCATCCGATCGACGGCCTGCCCACGCTTTTCGATCGAGAGGTCGGTTGCGCGCAGCAGCCGGGTTGCTTCGGCAGAAGTTAACCGCTCGTCCCACAGGTGAACGGGAAGTTTGAAATGTTTGCGTAGGTCGTCCGCAAATGCTTGAATCTTCTCGGCTTGCGCCCCTTCAGCACCGGACATCCTGAGGGGCAGACCGACGACAATTTCCTTCACTTCATAGTCGCGAATCACGTGGTACAGGAAAGCGAAGTCATACTTCTTATTCTTCCGATGGAGAGTTTCAAGGCCTTGAGCCGTGATGCCCAAAGGATCCGAAACCGCGACCCCAATTCTCCGAGAACCAACATCAAGTCCGAGGATTCGTTGTGGTGCAGTGGATGAGGCCGTCGAAGTCACAGGAGGATTATAGAGTGGCTTCCGGCGCTCGGGGGAGGTGGCCCGAGCGGGCCAGATGCTCAATCGACTGATACGCTCGATTCCGCCGCGATCTGACCCACCATTTTTGCGGACGCCGGACGCCCGTTTCAGTGTCCCCGCATTGCCTTGCGATAAGCGGTTACATTCTTGTTGTGCTCTTCCATCGTCCGCGCGAATCGATGATGCCCTTGCGCATCAGCCACGAAATAGAAGTAGTCCGTTTGTGCCGGGTGCATCGCGGCTTCCAGAGCACTCCTTCCTGGGTTCGCGATGGGGCCTGGTGGCAACCCGGCGTTCCTGTACGTGTTGTAGGGCGAAGCAAAACTCATATCCGCGTGGTGCAAGGCGCCCTGGTACGTTCCCGCCAGCAGCTCCGCATAAATAATGCTCGGGTCCGCATCGAGCGCGATCCGCTTATTCAGGCGGTTATAGTAGACACTCGCGACTTCCGGGCGCTCCTCCGGAACCGACGTTTCCTTCTCCACAATGGACGCCATGGTGACGATCTCGTGCAATGACGGCGTGGGCCGGATGCCTTCCGAGATCATCGTGAGTTGCTCCAACAGCCCTAGTTGTGTTGCAACTGTACGAAACTGCTTCACCATCGCTGCCGCCATCTCGTGAGTACTCATCATCCGGGAGAACTCGTACGTTTCCGGGAACAGATACCCCTCCAAGGAGCGCGCAGCCGGATCGATGTCGCCGATCAGAGCCGTGTCAGATTGGGAGACCTTCAGGAAATCCTCGGCCGATCCAAGGCCCGCCTCCTGGATCGCGACGGCAATGTCAAACATCGTATAGCCTTCCGGAATCACGACGGTATGGAGGTACACATCCCCGCGGCGCAGGCGCTTCTGGATGTCAATGATATTCGCAGGTTTATCAAATAGGTACTCACCAGCCTTGAGTGATCGTCCGCGATGAATGTAGCGCCACAGGATGAAGCCTTCCTCACTGTGGATCACACCCGCGGCCTTTAATTCCATTGCGATGCGGCGGGTGGAGTATCCGGGACGCAACATAACGAACGTCTGGCCTGCAGGCTGCGCCGGGCTTAGGACAGCCCACGCGAACCAACTGGCGACGCCAACGATTCCGATCAACAGGAGCCAGATGATCTTTCGCACTGTAGGTCAGTGTAGTCGAGGTGTCTGCAAATTGCGGCTAACGTTGGTGATGCGGCCTTTGGGAGGGATTGAAAGACGAGGGATTCCGGTCCGGGTTGAGTCTCTGTTTACAAAGTCGAAAGTACCTGGCAGGCGCCGGAAGTAACCGAGGAAGGCGTGGGCGCCCCATGCTGTATATGTTGACAGTGGTTTTGAACCTTTTCAAATCCGGTATACTCAAATGGTTTAGAAGCTTCGGCTTAATTCATGAGACGTCAGCCAATTTTTTTGTCATTCATCCTGCTTTTTGTCCTGCTGCCCAGCATGGGGTGCCTGTTCCGAACTCGCCCCGTCGAAGAGCAGTATTCGAAGGCTCCTCTGCAGGAATCCACCCAGCAGGGCCTGATCAACGCCATTAACCAGCAGGCCGAGGCGATCCATACCCTAAAGGCCACCGTCGACATCGACAGCTCCGCCGGGGGAATCAAAAAAGGGCACGTCACCGATTACAAGGAAATCCGCGGCTACGTTCTCGCCAAGAAGCCCGACGAGCTCCACATGATCGGATTGATGCCGTTTGTTCGTACGACGGCGTTTGACATGGTTAGCGATGGGCGGGAGTTCAAGTTATGGATTCCGCCCAAGAACAAGTTCGTCGTCGGGGAGAACCGAGTCGCCACCACGAATGCGGATCAGCCGATGGAGAACATCCGTCCTCAGAACATTTACGAGGCGCTCTTGATCCGGCCGATTGATCCGAATACGGAGATCGCCGTCATGGAGAACGGCTATGAGACCCTCCATGATGGCAAAGATCATCGCGTCTTGCAGGAAGACTATGAGTTGACAGTGATCAAGAAGTTCGGCGACGGATGGATTCTGGAGCGCAAGATCATCTTTGGGCGCACGGACCTCAAGCCACACCGACAGTTCATCTACGGTGAGGACGGGAAGGTTGCCACCGATGCCCGTTATGCCGAATACAAGGATTACAACGGTTTCAGCTTCCCATCGCGTATCGAGATCTATCGGCCACAGGAGGAGTACGACATTACACTCAACATCCTGAAGCTGGATATCAATACTCCGCTAAGGGACGATCAGTTCGTCCTCGAGCAGCCGGCCGGCGCGCAGGTGGTGCATCTCGACCGTCCGCAATCGACTCTAGTGGTGCCGCTCAAGAGTCAATAAGGCGTTCAATCGTCCGCATCAGCATTCAGCCCTTATGAGTTGATTTGTCGCGGTGCCTCCGCAAGAATTGGTTACTGAAGGCTGACGGCCGAGAGCCGACAGCTAATCCCTATGATGAACAAAATGGTGGTAGCGAACCTGGTGCATCGGCCGATCCGCTCCCTGATCAGTATCATTGCGGTCGCGCTGGAAGTGACACTGATTCTGCTGATCGTTGGCCTGTGCTACGGGATTATGAACGACTCGAAGAACCGCACCGCAGGCATTGGCGCCGACGTGATCGTGCAACCGCCCGGGTCGTCATTTTTGGCCGGCATCAGTGGCGCGCCGGTTTCCATCAAAGTCGGCGACGTCATTCGCAAGATGCCCCATGTGAATGTCGTGAGCCCCGTCATCTGGAACATCGCGACCGGTGGAGGGTTGGAAGTCATTGATGGCATCGATCTTCCTAGTTTCGAAGCTCTGGGCGGCCCGTTTCATTACGTCGCCGGCGGACCTTTTCAGGGACCCGATGACGTACTCATCGACGACTATATAGCCCGGCAGAAACGTGTGAAGGTCGGCGATGCTATGCTGATCTTTAATCACACGTTTCGTGTGGCCGGGGTTGTCGAAAACGGAAGGGGTGCACGGAAATTCGTTCCCATTGCGACCTTGCAGGATTTGTTGGGCGCAGCCAATAAAGCATCGGTGTTCTACGTCAAGCTCGATGATCCTACAAATGCCGACCGGGTCGTTAAGTCAGTAAAAGCACAGCCGGGAATGGAGTCTTATTCCGTCCTGTCCACGCAGGACTATCTCAGCATGATGACCCCGAGCAACCTGCCGGGATTCCGGCCCTTCATCGGCGTAGTCATCGGTGTCAGCGTGAGCATTGGCTTCCTGGTGATTTTCCAGGCGATTTACACGGCCGTTATGGAGCGTACGCGAGAGATAGGAATTCTAAAGTCGCTGGGCGCGTCGAAGCTGTACATCGTCAATGTGGTATTGCGGGAGACCTTGCTGCTCGCGCTTGCGGGCATTGTGCTTGGAGTGCTGGTCAGCCTGCTGGCGCGGGTTGGAATCCAGCATCGGTGGCCGCTGGTCCACATCGACCGAAGCAACGAATGGATTTTGCGGTCGGCAATTATTGCCATTGTCGGGGCGACCGCCGGAGCCTTATATCCCGCATACAAGGCGGCGCAGAAGGACCCTATTGACGCTTTAGCGTACGAATAGATTTCTGAATTTCTGATTGTGCGAATTTCTGATTTCTAGTAGCATCTCCGTAGAGTTGAAGCAGTTCTCCGCGTGCCTGAAGTGGAGCTTGGATTGAAAGGGCTCGGCTTCAGCCACTGAGGTCAGTCACTAGCAGCGGGAACTGCATCCAGGGAGATTGCCTATGGGACGCGAATACGCACGCCTCAGGGAGCGCAACCAGCTGACGCTGCCGGCGTCGGTGGTCGAGCAGATGGGGCTCAGGCTGGGCGATATAGTGGAGTTCTCCCCGAACGGCAAGGGTGGAGTGCAGCTGCATTCAGCGAAGATCGTGAAGGTCGGATCGGCCGAAGCCCGGCATGAGGAGCAGGACGCCCAGAACGACATTCAAGAAGGCCGCTACACGGTTATTCGCAACCTGGGCGACTTCCGCAAGCACGTCGAAAAGTTGCGAAAGGGCGAGACTCCGAATGTGGAAGAGACGCAGACCGACCATCTTACTGACTCGCAACGTCACGATGTAGAAGCCGTCGTTGAGACGACCCTGATGAAGCTGCTGTCCAACTTGGTCGAGGCCGAAAAATCCATTCGCAAGCGTCACCATGAAGAGAGAACTGCGCAGCGCCGGCAAGTTTGATCGCAAGCTTGCGAGTCTGTTCGAGGCGCTCCAGGGGCGGGAGAAGGAACTGCAATCCCGCCTCGATGAGCTGGTAAAAGGCCTTCTGGACGGGGGCATCACCAAAGCTCCCGTGCATCATCCCGCTGACGAGACCTGCTGTCTTCCCCTCATTGATAATTACGTCGTCGTGTTTCGTCCTGACAAGTCAGTGGCAGCGGGACAGGACAAGACCGGCAGAGACCCCGTTCAGTTCTCCGGCGCGAAAATGTTTGACTTGCTCAACATCGAAGACGAGCAAGAGTAAGGCTGTACTCCATTGAGGCTGGAATTCGTTTCGCGTGTGCGGTCCGGGGTAACTCATTGCACGTGTGGGGAAAGCCGCCTTTTCCTGTACGGGTTGCCGGTGGGAAAACTTGGTGTCTACCACCTGGCAATCAGGTCAAGCAGGAATCCGAGAGTCATCAGACCGAAACCGATGCGCCCCGCCACCTCCGCCCTCCGCGCGAACAGAAGCTGCAATGCATAGGCGGAGGTCAGGACTCGATCATGGTCATCGACGTAGACCCCTTGCGCCTTCCTGACGGCTTCCTGCACCGCCTCCTTTCCGCGTTCCGAGCGCGCGCGCCGCACCGCAAACAGCGCCTCCAGAGACAACACCGTGCCGCCAAGGAATCCGAAGATAGAAGCTGCCAGCTCATACGTGTGTTGGGTCACGGTACCTCCGAGCAAACGAACGTCGCGTGCGCAATCGAGAGTGATTTGACTTACTTGCGCAGATTTCCGTCGACCATGCGCCAGATCCCTAGAGGATTGGCTTCTTTTAGCTCATCCGGCAGCGCGCTGTCGGGGAAGCCCTGGTAGCACACCAATCGCGTGAAGCGGAAAATCGCCTGCGTGCCCACCGACGTCGAACGTCCATCGGAGGTCGAGGGATACGGTCCGCCATGCACCATCGCATGTGTGACTTCGACCCCGGTTGGAAACCCGTTGAAGATCAGACGGCCAACTTTAGTTTCGAGGATCGCTATGAGGTCGGCAAAATCACGCAGGTCCTGCTCTGTGCCGTGGATGGTTGCAGTCAGGTGGCCTTCAAGTGAGCGAGCTATCGCAAGAATCTGTTCGCGACTCGAGTGTCGCACCAGCAGCGTGGTTGGACCGAAAATTTCCGCTTCGAGATCAGAACCTAAAAACTTGTCGGCATTTGTCTCGAACACAGCTGAGTGAGCAAAGAATCCCTCTGCCCCTGCAGGCTCTTTCTCCGCAAGCACCGTCACCGCCGGGTCGGCCCTGCGCTTCGCAATCGCAGAACCATAGGAGGAATGAATGCCTTCAGTCAGGAGGTGGAATGGCGATGAGCCGGCCACGAACTCGCCGAGCTTGCTGGTGAACTTATCAGCGTCAGGGCCCTGGCCTAGAAAGACCATGCCCGGCTTCGTGCAGAACTGTCCCGCACCCAGCGTGAACGATGTGTGCAGACCTGATGCGATGTTCTCAGCACGCTCCCGCAAGGCACCCGGCAGAATGAAAACCGGATTCGTGCTGCTCATCTCGGCATAGAACGGAATCGGCTCGGGGCGGGAGGCGGCGACATCCATCAGGATCCTGCCGGCGGTGCGCGATCCCGTGAAGCCACCCGCTCGTACCAGCGGATGCTTCATCAGGGCGGTGCCGATCTGCGAGCCATGCCCGAATAAAAGTGAGAAGACTCCTTCGGGCAAGCCGCATTCGCGAACGCTCTCTTGCAGCGCGCGGCCAACCAGTTCACTGGTTCCAGGGTGCGCCGCATGTGCCTTCACGATGACGGTGTTGCCGCCCGTCAGTGCGGAAGCGGTATCGCCGCCTGCGACCGAGAAAGCCAAGGGGAAATTGCTGGCTCCGAAGACAACGACCGGTCCGAGCGGCCGCATCAATGAGCGGATGTCGGGCTTGGAAAGCGGCTTTCGTTCCGGATCGGCATGATCGACGCGCGCGTTCACCCACGAGCCTTCTTCGGCGACTTGCGCGAACAGGCGAAGTTGGTGACAAGTGCGAGCCGTTTCCGATTGCAGCCGCGCTGCGGGCAAGGCGGTCTCCTGAGCAGCCCGTTCCACGATGTCGGCGGTGATTGCCTCGATCTTCTCGGCAATCTTTCGCAGAAAGGCGGCGCGTTCCTTACCCGAAGTGCGGCTGTAACTCTTGAATGCATCGGCAGCAATGCGCCCTGCGCGGTCGACCTCTTGCGGCGTCGCCGGGATAAACGGCGGTTGCAGTTGCTCACCCGTCGTCGGATTCCGCGCGTAGAGATGCTCTCCAGAACCTGCGCCCTCCTGAAAACCGATGAGTGAGCGCCCAGACAGTTTTGTCATTTCACCTAACATAGTTCACTTCCTGTTCGGCAGCGCATACGAACCGACGGACTCGGGCCGCGTTCGTAGTGCTCCCCCGATTATTTTTTTGGTCTGCTCGAGTTCGTCCCCCACTAACTCCAGCCGTGGCGGCCGGACACGAGCGCTTCCCATCCCAACCTCCGCCTGCACCAATTTGATGAGCTGAACGAATTTTGGGACCGTATCCATTCTTAACAGTGGCAGGAACCAGCGGTATAGTTCAAAGGCCTTCCGATCTTTTCCTTGCACCCCGTAGTTGAACAAGTCTACCGATTCTCGCGGCAGCGCATTGGCAAGACCGGCGACCCATCCGGTGGCGCCAACGCCAATTGCTTCCAACACCGCGTCGTCTACACCTACGGAAATTTCCAGGCGATCGTCGACCAGCGCCCGTATCGCCGAGACGCGTCTCGCGTCGGTACTCGACTCCTTCACCGCTTTCAGGTTCTGAAGCTCCTCGGCCAATTCCCGAATCTGCTCGGGAAGGAAATCGGTTCCATAGGCAATCGGATTGTTGTACAGCATGCACGGCAGCGAGGTGGCGCGAAACACCGCGGCGACGTACGCTTTCATTTCGCGCCAGTCCCCCAGGTAGACATACGGTGGCAACACCATCAACCCGGTACAACCGAGATCGCTGGCCGCTTTTGCGATGGACACCGCTTCAGACGTGGTAAGAGATGAGACGGATGCGACCAGGCTTCCAGAGCCACTTACAGACTTCCCTAGCGTGCCGAGAACGTCTAACTTTTCGCTGAAGGAAAGGGTTGCACCTTCGCCCAACGATCCGAGTGCGACCACACCAGTGCAGCCATTCTCGAGCAGCCAGCGCGAGTGCTCCGCCAGGAATCCGTGATCAACGGTGAAATTCTCGTGGAATGGAGTGGTGATCGCTGGCGTAACGCCTTTCCAGTTCATTGAAGTTCTCCTGTGACTTCTGCGATCGGTGGTACAGCCAAATCTTCGACGCGCGCTGGAAAAACCGGTGGACGCACCGAATCGGGACTCCACTTAAAGAGGAACTGCGTCGCAGGTCCGCAGATACGTCCCTGGCATGGGCCCATGCCGCACCGCGTGTGCAGCTTTGCCGCGCGCCAACAGGTGTGTTCGCGCACGCGGGAATAGGGGACGTCCTCGCATCGACAGACCAGAGTCTCCGGCGATGGCAGACTTCTCAGTTCGGAGCGCAAACAGAAAGTCTCGTCCAGCAAACGCGCAAATTGGCGAAGTCTCTGACGCTTGGGAAAGAGTTTCTGCGCTGCGGTGGTGTTGCCGGTGGCCGAAAGGCCGGCGATCTGGCCTTCGATCAGCGCCAAGTCAACGCCACCGATTCCAGTCGGTTCGCCCGCGCAGAAAATATTCTCCACCGTTGTCTGGAGGAGGTCGTCGACCTGTACGTAGCCGTGGCGGATGCGACATCCAAGTAGGGTTGGCAGCTCTGTATTGGGAACGAGATGAAATCCGCAAGCCAGGTAATCGCATTGAATTGTTTGAAGCTTGCCTTTGTGCGAAACTGTGACCGCTTCGAACGTCTGCTCGCCATGCGCACAAAGCGGCCAACTGCTCGTAGCGAGTGGAATTCGTGTAATGTCTTTCCGAAGATCAAAAGCTTGCGCGACCTTTTCGGGATACCGGAGGAGGGAGATCGCGAAGCGTGCCAACTTCCTCCCGGATGCCTGCTCGCAAATCAGTAGAATCTTTGCGCCTTGCTTCCGCAGATACGATGCAACCGCGAGCAGCAAAGGGCCACTCCCGGCAACCACCACACGCTTGCCGCGGATCGGTAACCCCGATTTCACCATGGCTTGCAGGCCGCCTGCCCCCATGACATTCGGCAGGGTCCATCCTGGAAAGGGCAGAAACCTCTCTCTCGCGCCAGTTGCCAAGATCAGGTTGCGATAACTCAATTCGCAAACGTAATCAGTGCTTTCCGCCATGAGGATGCTGCTTGCAGGCTGATGAAACACCCTCTTTCCGCACAGGAGCGTGACGCCACATCTCTTGAGTTGTTCGATCCAGGTCAAGGCATCTGACGAATGCTTCCCATCAGACGCTCCACCGCGCCAGATCTGTCCTCCAACCGAGAGGTTCTCGTCAACGAGGCCCACACGCGAACCGCTTTCCGCAGCGCGGACCGCGGCCGCGATCCCCGCGGGACCTCCACCCAGGACCAGAACGTCGAACCTTGCTCTTGAGTACTTACTCATCTGTATGAATATCCATTCCTGGTTCGCACAACATCTGGCAGGTTCTCGAATGCGGGATTCCATTCACGATCGCGCGGCATTCGAAACAGATCCCCATTCCACACAATGGGCCTCGAGGTTCGCCGGCGACGGAAGTCCGACAAGGCTGTCCCGCGATTGCCATGGCGACCGCGACTGTCGAGCCCGACGGAACCGGTACCGCTGCGCCATTCACCCGTACCATGAGTTCACTGGGCATGGACATGTTCCTTTGCCATCCGCGAGGGAAGATAGGGCTCGACGGCGATCTCCGGTTTTGAGCCTGTCACCTGATCCACCAGAATTGCGGCTGTTGCCAGCGATGTAGTGATCCCCAAGCCTTCATGGCCGGTCGCTAGAAATACCGACTCGAAACCAGGACAGGGTCCAATCAGGGGCAATTTGTCAGGCGTTGCCGCGCGAAAGCCAGTCCACACGCGCACGGCTGACATCTTTCCCAGAGCGGGCATATATTTCTGCGCGCGGCGAACCATGCTTGCCAGCATAACTTGATCTACTTCCTTATGCTCGGCGCCATACTGCCGCGAAGACCCGATCAGAATTTGTCCCGTCCTACGAGGCTGCACGTTGAAGGCTACGGAGTCACGGGAAACAGAATGCGCGCTTTTCAGATATCCAAGCTCGACCAGTTGATGACGAAGAAAACCAGGATAGCGGTCGGTAATGACAAGGTGGCCTTTTCGCTTCTTGACATCGATGGCCGGGTTGAGCTCTGCCGCGTTGGCACCGGCGGCGTTGACGACAATGCCTGCTGCGATTTCCTGCCCGTCATTGAACCGTACGCGTCGTTCTGATATTTGCGTCGCTGAAGCACCGAGCCTCAACCTGGCGCCGCGTTGTTGCGCGCGAGCCATGAGGAAACGTGCCGCGCATGGCGGATACAGCACGGCATCATCGGGAACCAGCAGGCCGCCTAGCAAGCCGTTGCGCAGGTTCGGCTCCGCTTGTTTCAGTTGGCCGGCATTGAGCACTTCGACCGCGACTCCTCGCTTCTGGTAGTACTCGCGCTTGCGGAGTACCTCGGCCATCTCTTCTTCGTCGGCTGCAACCCAGATCGTCCCGGATTGCTCATATTCGACATCTGGCGGCAGTTCCATGTGCAATTCCTGCCACAGGCGCTGCGAGTAGTGGGTTAAGGCAAACTGCGCATCGGAGTCATCCATGACCACGATGTGTCCCATGCCGGCTGCGGTAGCGCCGCTTCCCACCACGTCGCGATCGACAACGACAACTCTCAATCCGCGCCCGGCAAACGCATCTGCGCAGGCTGCCCCCACGATCCCGGCACCGACAATCACGATATCGTAAGTATCTTTGGTCATGCTTCGCTCAGACACGGATTCCCATGCAGAGTGGATCGTTGGGATTAAGAATCAACTCCGCCTCGGCATTTACAAAGGCCAATCCCGTAATGCTGGGATAGACCTTGCCATCTCTAATCCTTACCGTGCCCTCAAACACGCTTCCAACGATGCTTTCCTGCTTCCAGATGTCGCCTTCCTTGAGCTTGGCATCAGCGTACAGACAGGCGAGCTTTGCGCTGGTGCCCGTGCCGCACGGAGAGCGATCGTACGCCTTGCCGGGACAGAGTACGAAGTTCTTGCCATCGACGCCGGGAATCTGAGAAGGCGCAAAAAGTTCCACATGATCGATTTCTTTTCCCTGATCGCCTGTGATGGCATTTTCGCGAAGCGCAATGCGGATAGCCCAGGTGAAAGCAGTCAGTTCACCGACGTTCTTGAGACTCAAGATCAGGGAATGGTCGCGTACCAGGAAGAACCAGTTGCCTCCCCAGGCCACGTCGCCGTGCACTTCACCGTAACCCGGCACCTTGACTGCGACATTGGCAGCGCTGCGATAGCTGGCAACGTTGTTTACGGTGACCTTGCCATCCTCGTGGAGCAGCGCCGAAACCACGCCTATGGGTGTCTCGAGCTTGTGCTCGCCTGGAAGGATGCGATTCATGTAGGCGAGCGTTGCAACCAGGCCAATAGTGCCGTGTCCGCACATTCCGAGATAGCCAACGTTGTTGAAGAAAATGACTCCGGCCGCGCAGGCACGGTCGACGGGTTCGCAAAGCAATGCGCCCACAATTACATCGGAACCTCTAGGCTCATTCACCACGGCGGAGCGGAAGTCGTCGTGATCACGACGGAATCGCTCGAGTCTCTCAGCCAGAGGTCCGTAACCCAGGTCAGGACCGCCGCTAACGACGAGGCGAGTCGGTTCTCCTCCGGTGTGGGAGTCGATGATCTTCACTCGTGTATCGCGGACGCTCGTCATCCGCATGTTGTCACCCCAGCCGGCAACCGCCACCTGCAAATTTGAGAAAAGCGCGCCCATGGATATAATATCCAATCTTTAAACTTTCGTCTTTCGAACGGGACCTCGCGGAGCAAAGAAGATCTTTATGGTGCCAGAAAACTCACCTCAGAGGCTGAAGCCGGGAAACAAGGCGAGCATTTAGCGCCCCAAGCAAGCATAACCTGATTTTCCGAAATCTCATTCAGCCGTCCAGGGCCATGAAAGGCTATTGGCTTGCGGTAGTATTGATGTTTCGCGAACCCGCACTTAATGGATAGCCCTGCGGTATACTGCCCAATCGAGGAACTCTATTCTGTACAATACGGCCAAAATGGGCGCTGAAACCGCATCATACTCCGGGATACCACGTCAGTCGCTTCCGTCTGCCGTGGCCGACAAATTGCGTGATCAGATTATTCGGGGAGAAATTCCCGAGGGCGCGCAACTTCGTCAGGATGCAATCGCCATGCAGTACCAGGTCAGCCGCATTCCGGTGCGCGAAGCACTTCGGCAGCTGGATGCCGAAGGGTTGATTGCCATCGTCCCCAACAGAGGCGCTATTGTGCCGGCGCTCTCTCCGAGTGACATCGGCGAGCTGTTTTCGATCCGCGCGCTACTGGAGCCGGAGGTGCTGAAGCTTTCGATTCCTCATCTGACGGAGGAAGATTTCGCCGAGGCCGAGACCGTTTTGCAGAAATACGTGCACGAACTGAAGAAGCAGGAACATGTCTCTACGTGGGGACGTTTGAACTGGCAATTTCACTCAATCCTCTACTCGCGTGCCAACCAACCTCGCTTCATGGCCATTATCCGTAACGTGAACAACAGCGGAGAACGCTACACCCGCCTGCAGTTGTACCTGACGCATGGGGTGAAACGCGCAAACGAGGAGCATCATCAGATCCTCAAATTATGCCGCGAGAAAAATGTTGCCGCAGCTTGTGACCTGGTTCGCGAACACATTCGCCACGCCGGCGATTCGCTCAAGGCAGTGCTTGAACAACGGCGAATTGAGGCGCAGCGCGAGGAGGGGAATCCGGGACGGCGATCGAAGTCGTAAGAGCAGCTGGTTTCCGTCCACAGCAACGATCCGGCTCAGCGAGGCAACCTAGCTCTAACCCGAAAGTGGGGCACCGATAGATATCTGAACGCCTGCGATCGGGACGACGTTGCCGACAGATGGCGCGTACAGAATTGACAGTTGCGGCGCCGATCAGATTGAATGAAAGATGTGCCTGGGCGAGCATTGCGCAGGCTCTAATCCACTTCAAACTCAGAACAGGAGCCACGCATGTCCGCACCCAGCCGACGTCCGGAGATTCGCCGGCGCCGTACCCGCAGAGAGAAGATTGTTCAGCTTCGCAAGCGTCTGGCCGCCGCCAAAACCGACGTTGACCGCTCCCGCATCACGGCTAAGCTTCACAAGCTTTCGATATTGTCGCCCGGGCAGCCGCTGGTGAAGTGACCCCGGACGTTCTTGCACAGAGGCATGGTAATCCTTAGTCGGCGGCGTGCGAACTTAACTCGGCGCGATCACCTTTGGCGACATCCTGATAGACATCCAGCACACGCCGGACGGAGTTTTCCCAAGAGAACTTCGTGACCTGTTTATATCCGCGGTCTTTCATGCGGTCCCGCAACGCCTGATCCATCAGAACGCGATGCAGCGCGCGCATAATCTCGAAGACATTTTCCGGATTCACCAGCACCGCTGCGTTTCCTACCACTTCTGGCAGAGAGGTCGCATTTGAGGTGACCACGGGCGTCCCGTGCGCCATGGCTTCCAGGGGAGGCAAGCCGAAGCCCTCATAGAGTGAGGGGAAGACAAAAATTTGGGCCGAATCGTAGAAGATCCGGAGGACTTCGATCGGAATAAATCCCAGAAAGCGGACGTCATTTTGCACGCCACTGCGCACGACGGTCCGGCGCAGGTCGGGATTGCCCGAGAGGTCGTCGCCGATGATGATGAGCTTCAGTTCGGGATATGCCTGATCCTTCTCGAGTTCGGTCTTCAACGCCGAAAACGCCTCGATCATGCGAACGACGTTTTTGTGGGGACTGACGCGTCCGGCATAGAGAAGAAAGGGATAGTTCACCTGATAGCGCTGCTCGATAAGTTCACGATCGGCAGGACTGGCGTGTCCGCGCAGGAAACGTTCATCGATAGCATTGTAGACAACGTCGATGCGGCAGGTCGGAATCTCGAAGAGCTTCTCAATCTCGGTGCATGTAAACTTTGATACTGCGAAAATTCGCGCTGCTCCGCGCAAGACCTGCCTAGTCATTTGCATGTTCCACGCGCCCAAGAACCCCGTGTGTTGCCGCGCGCGCGACATGTGCTCGAGCATGTCGTGAACTGTCATCACGTATGGACACGGCAGCATGCGCGGCACGGAAAAAAGATTGGGGATGTGGACCAGATCGCAATGTAGGCCTTTGAGCGCCGCGCGAAATTCCTTATATCCCCGAAAGGAGTGCTCAGGAGCCACCGCCGCCACGTTATGGAAGTTGGGGGGCATGGTTCCGATTTCCTGAACCTTGGCAGGAGGGCCAATCAGAAAATACTGATTCTCGTGGTCAATGCGGCAAAGTGTGCGGATAATGTTGCGGATGTACGTGCCGACGCCGAACTCCGTCATCCGCCGGATATCGATCGCGATCTTCACCGATGAAATTTAATCACAATTACATGCAGCTTGGATGTGACTTTACACCCGCACCTCAGCCTGCGCCCTGGCACGCCGTTCCGCGTAAAGCGGGAAGGCTTCACACAGCTCGAGCACCTGATTGCGCACTTTGCTCAGAAGAGCAGCATCAGTCCGATGCAGCAGGGCCTCTGCGATCCAGCGGCCGATCTGGCGCATCTCCGCCTCCTTCATGCCGCGCGTCGTCAACGCGGGAGTACCGATGCGAATGCCGCTCGGCTTTAGCGGGGGGTTCGTATCAAACGGGATCGCATTCTTGTTGACCGTGATGCCGGCCTCGCCCAGAGCCTTTTCCGCCTCGCTGCCCAACATGCCCTTGGAGAAAACATCCACAAGCATCAGGTGCGTGTCAGTGCCACCGGAGATAATGCGGAAGCCTTCGTCGGCCAGGGTCTGGGCCAGCAGTTTGGCATTGGCCACGATCTGCCGCGCGTAGTCGCGGAACTCGGGCTGCATCGCCTCGTGGAAGCAGATTGCTTTCGCAGCGATGATATGGACCAGCGGCCCGCCCTGCATGCCGGGAAATACAACCTTGTCGATCGCCTGGGCAAATTGGGCTTTGGAGAGAATCATTCCTGAGCGCGGCCCCCGCAGAGTCTTGTGCGTGGTCGAGGTCACGATGTGGGCGTGCGGTACCGGCGAGGGGTGCAGGCCACCTGCAACCAGTCCCGCGAAGTGCGCCATGTCGACGAGGTAGAGGGCGCCAACTTTGTCAGCGATCTGCCGCATGCGGACGAAATCAATGATCCGCGGATACGCGCTGCCGCCGCCGATAATTAGCTTCGGGCGTTCTTTTTCGGCGAGTTTCTCCAATTCGTCGTAGTCGATCGTTTCAGTCTCCTTTGTTACACCGTAGGGGATGATCTTGTACGTCTTGCCGGAGAAATTCAGGTGATGGCCGTGAGTGAGGTGTCCGCCGTGGGCGAGGTTGAGGCCAAGGATCGTATCGCCGGGCTGCAAGACGGCAGCGTATGCTTCCATGTTGGCTTGCGAACCGGCGTGCGGCTGCACGTTGGCGTGCTCGGCGCCGAAGAGCTGCTTGGCCCGGTCGCGCGCCAGGTTTTCGATGATATCGGTAAATTCGCAGCCACCGTAATAGCGCTTGCCGGGATATCCTTCCGCATACTTGTTCGTAAATACCGAGCCTGCGGCCTCGAGCACGGCTTCGCTGACGAAGTTCTCGGAAGCAATCAGCTCCAGGCCTTCATGCTGGCGTCTTGTCTCGTTATCAATGGCCGCGGCAATCTGCGGATCAGTTTCGTACAGCGGACGATACATCCTGGAATTGTTCATCTCGTTTCCCTGATTTCGTAAATGTCGGCCCGGTGCAGTTCCATGTAGCGTTCCGACGCCTTGACCGGTGTGAACTCAAATTTCGAGTACAGCGCATGCGCGTCGCGAGTTAGCAGGATCCATCGCCGCAAGCCCTGCAGTTGCGGATGCCGCATGATGCACTCCATCATCCACTTACTCAGACCGCGGCCGCGGTACGCTTCCAGCACGAACACGTCGCCCAAGTACGCGATGGTTGCGAAGTCAGTAATGACCCGCGCGAACCCGACCTGGGAGAATTCGGCGCCGACTTCATGATAAATCCCAAAGCACAACGAATGCTCGATCGACCTCGCCACAACCTCCCCCGGAATTCCCTTCGCCCAGTAGCAGTTCGTCAGGAAGCCGTGGATCACCTCGAGATCCAACCGGGTGCGGTCGGTACTGATCAGAAACTTCCCGCGCCGCGATTCAATCGCATCATGCAGGCCGCAGATGGGACTTAAGTCCATCACCACATTCTAACGGCGACCAGCCGTCAGCACGCAGCAATCAGCATTGGCCACTGAAACGCACAAAGGGCCGAGCCCTGAGTGCTCAAAAAGCCGTTCGCAGGAACGACGCCAGCTGCCAGCCGTCCATGTATTTGTAAGGAGTTTCGCCGGTGGTGTAATGGCCGCAGGGCAGCACTACGGCTTTGTGGTCCAGAGCGTGACGCGCGAACTCCGACACGACTTGCTGTGAAAATTCCGGCAGGAAAGTCAAGTCATAGGCGGCATAGATAATCAGTGATTTTTTCGGCCAGCGCGCGAACTGGTCGAAGTACGCCATGGGACTGATCGCCAGCCAGACCTTACGGAGGTGCTCCAGATCGATCTGACCTTCCATGCCCTGGCGGATGTGGCGCGTCGATTGTCCGTGCCATACGACGTCGGCGAAGTACGTTGAGGCGTGGTTGAAAGCCGCCACCCGGATCCGCGGATCGTGTGCCGCTGCGATAAAGGAATAACATGAGCCCAGGCTCGTGCCTACCACTCCGAGCCGGCTGAAGCCCTGTTCTTCGAGCCAATCGAGGCAGCAGCGGATGTCGACGACTCCCTGTCGCGCCGCGTCAATCGTCCGCCCGATGTTCGCCGAAACTGCGTAGTCGGCACGCTTAATGTCCACGGGCATCCGAATATCGTGATAGGGCATGCTCAGGCGCAGCACTGCGATCCCCAGCAGATTGAGCACACGGCACAAGCTGACGTAAGCGATCGCGTCTGAATTCCAGTGGGGCAAGAGTACGACGGCGCGTCGTCCGCGGACGGGAAACCATCTTGCGTTGGCGAGATTATTTTCCGAATACGGCGAGACCACCGGGGAGGTGAATCGCAGAAATTCTGCGAAGTGCCCTTTAACCTTGGACTCCAGCCTTGGGTCCGGCACTTCGCGAGTCGAGAAAACCTGCACTTCGCGCCGCTCCAGCCGAAAGTCGCGAGGTTTCGAATAGGAGTAAAACTCATCGCTGTTCGCAACAATTCGGCGGCTGTACTCCAGGAAGAAGGTATCGGGATTTCTCGCCGACTGTCCCGGCGCACACCCGTTGCGACAAGGCCATTCGCGGGCCCATTCCGCGCCCCACTCCAGCGGACGCACTACACGGTTGTTGTCCACCGACGTGAGGCGGTGCTCCCAGTCATACATCCACTGTGCGTAGCGGGAAGGCATGGAGAACTGAATAGTCTAGCAAGCTGCTGTGTCGGAGCGAGACGAGAGTCAGCCAACTGCAGCAATCGGGAACTGAGCGCCCGATTTACTGGTTTGGGTGGATGGTCGCCGAAAGGTCGAGGAGACGGATACTACGGTGCCGCCAGTACAACTTTGTAGAGTGCGCTCCCGTGCGGACGCAGCCTGACCTCTAGGCCCTTGGTCCCGTCCACGGACCTGTGCGTCCATAAATCCCGCACCTCTTTGACGGAGCCAACTATTCCCAGGTCCATCCACGACAGGTACTGACTTACAACACCATCATCTCTCAGATTGAAGGCAGCGACATAATACTGGCCGGATGAAGCGCCATTCGCGACCCACACCCGAGCTCCAGCATCCAGTTGTTGCTTCGCGCCACTACTGTGCTGGTTGACCTCAAGCACTTCGTCATTGGTGATCAGAGCGGTCGTGGCCGCGTCATTGCTTGGGAGATCTCCGCCGAAAATCAACGGGGATCGGAAGATGCTCCACAAGGTCATCACCGTCTGTTGCTCGTCCGGTGTGAACTTGCTGGGTGCGCCTCCACCCTCTGCGGTCGTCACGCGCAGCTTGCCGAAGGGAAGCATGTCGGCATCGGGCCAGGTATTGTTCTTACCCACAAACGGAGCCCAGTCACGCGCGCAGTCAAATTGCTGACGCAAGAGCTTCCAGTCGTCCCAGAAGTCGTCTGAGATGCGCCACATCTGCGCATACTTCTCGAAGAACTCCGCCTCGGAAAGAGGCGCGGGGCCGGGCGAGATGCTCAGTACGATCTCGCGCCCAGTTTTTCGAATCGCCAAGCTGAGTGCCTTGATTTCGGCCGGCTGGTACAAGTGGCTGCCCATATCGTCGGCCTTGATGAAGTCGACGCCCCAGGATGCGTACACTTCGGCAATGGAATCGTAGTAAGCTTGCGACCCTGGCTTGGTGGTATCCACGCCCCACATGTCGGGGTTCCAGCGGCAGCCGTTTTCCTTGTCGGCGATATCGGCTGCGTGATAGGACGTGCCCTTGATCGGGAGATTTCTCTCGACTGCCTGCCTGGGAACGCCACGCATGATGTGAATTCCGAACTTCAATCCCTTGCTGTGAACATAGTCCGCGAGCGGCTTGAACCCTGCGCCATTTGCAGAAGACGGAAAGCGGTTGACCGCCGGCATCAACCGCCCGTACTCGTCCATCGTGAGCGGCGCCCCCGGCTTGTAGTCGTGTCCCTGCGCGTTCGGCTCGTACCACTGGATGTCGACGACAATGTATTTCCATCCGTACTTCGCCAGATGTTCGGCCATCCAGTCGGCATTGGCCTTCACGTTTCCTTCGCGGACGGTGGTGCCGTAGGAATCCCAACTGTTCCAACCCATAGGAGGTGTTGGGGCAGGAGAAGACTGTGTCAGGGCGGAAACACTGAGCAGAATGACCGCAAGGAGGACGCAGTTCGGATTCATGCTGCGCATTGTAATTGCGCGAGAGTAATGTGTCAGTGCAGAGAAAAAGGCCGACTATGCAGCCGCCCACATTGCTGATCCGGGTAAATCCGCGGCGATTAAATCAGATGTCCAGATTCTTCACGTCCAAGGCGTTGTCCTCAATGAACTTGCGCCGCGCCTCGACATCTTCGCCCATCAGCGTGGTGAAGATCGTCTCGCACTCGGCGATGTCTTCCAGTTTCACGGAAAGCAAGGTGCGCCGCTCGGGATCCATAGTCGTTTCCCAAAGCTGCGGGGCCGTCATCTCGCCCAGCCCTTTATAGCGCTGGATGGAGAAATCCTTTCGTCCCTCGTTGATCACGTGGTCGCGTAACTCGCGGACGTTCGTCTTCTCAACGACCTCCACTTCCTTGCGCTTCGGAGTCTTTGCAGCCGCCTTCTTCTCAGCCTTATCTTCGCCCGCTTCGGCTTCAGCGTCCGCAGCGTCGCCATTTGAGGCAGCGGAAGCAGCCTTGGCAACGGTCTCGACCACGAACGGCGGTTCCATATAGGTCTCGATCAGCTTGTATTTGGCGATCATCTGCCGGCATTCGGCGCTAGAGACCAGTTCCCAGTTGATGATGTGCTCAGCGCCGTGCTTGTTCACGAAGCTCACTTCCCATAGGTTGTGCTCCTCGTCAAACTTAGCTTCGACGCTCTTGAAGCCTTCTTCCTTCTGCAATTTATTAAGCTCTTTTTCCAGGCGTTCGATTTTCCTGGGAGAAGCTTTCTTGTCTCCCTCGAAGTCGGAGCGTTTGGCCAAGTCGAGCCTGGGTATCAGTTCCGTGACACGCTCATCACGAACCCGCTTGTCGACTTTCTCAAAGAAACCGAGATACTCGTCGAGAACGGTCATAAACTTCGCAAGCTCTCTCCCTTCGAGCTTGGCCGCACCTTCTCCGTAGCGAATCGTAAGGCCGTCAGCCGCTTTCTTGACCATCACCTTGACGAATTCGCGCTCGTCCTTGATGTATTGCAGCGACTTGCCCTTCTTCAGCGAGAACAGCGGCGGCTGCGCGATAAATACGTTACCGCGCTTGATCAAGTCCTGCATATGTCGGAAGAAGAATGTCAGCAACAGCGTGCGGATATGGCTGCCGTCAACGTCGGCGTCGGTCATCAGGATGATCTTGCCGTAGCGGAGCTTCGTCGCGTCGAAATCGTCCTTGGCGATGCCGGTGCCGAGCGCGGTGATCATGGCGCGGATTTCCTCGTGCGCCAGCATCTTGTCGTAGCGCGCCTTCTCGACGTTCAGGATCTTTCCTTTCAGAGGAAGAATTGCCTGGAAGCGCCGGTCGCGCCCCTGCTTCGCCGTACCACCTGCGGACTCGCCCTCAACCAGGAATAGCTCGCAACGGTTCGGATCGCGCTCGGAGCAATCCGCCAATTTGCCGGGCAGGCCGCCGGAATCGAGAGCGCCCTTGCGGCGCGTCAGATCCCGCGCCTTGCGAGCCGCCTCTCTCGCGCGCGCCGCGTCAATGGCCTTGTTGATGATCTTCTTGGCGACCGTGGAGTTCTGTTCGAAGAAGGCGCCCAGTCGCTCGTTCACGAACTGCGTGACCGTTCCGGCGATATCAGAATTCAGCTTACCCTTCGTCTGTCCTTCAAACTGGGGCTGCGGCAGCTTCACGCTGATTACCGCGACCAGGCCTTCGCGCACGTCATCGCCAGTCAGGTTCTCTTTGACGTCTTTGAACAAGCCCATCTGCTGCCCAGCATAGTTAATGGTGCGGGTCAGCGCCGTGCGGAAGCCAGAGAGGTGCGTGCCGCCGTCAATCGTGTTGATGTTGTTCGCGAAGCTGAAGATCGTCTCGGAGTAGGCGTCGTTGTACTGTAGTCCGATCTCCATGTGGACGCCATTGCGGTCATCCTCCATGTAAATCGGCTTATCGTGCAGGACCTGCTTGCCCCGGTTGAGGTGCTTGATGAACTCGGCAATGCCGCCGTTGTATTTGAATTCGGAGCGCTTCGCCTCGCCCGTCTTCGAATCGGTAACGCGCTCGTCCGTTAACGTAATGACGAGCCCTTTATTCAAGAACGCGAGTTCGCGTAGCCGCTGAGCCAGCGTATCGTAGTTATATTCCGTGACGGTGAAGATGCTCTTGTCGGGCAGGAAGTGTACCTTCGTCCCAGTCTTTACCTTGGCAACACCAGCCTTCTTCAACTTGCTTGTCGGCTCGCCCTTCGAGTAGGTTTGTTGCCAAGTCGCGCCATCCCGCCAGATTTCCAACTCCAGTTCTTCACTAAGTGCGTTCACGCAAGATACGCCAACACCGTGTAATCCGCCCGAGACTTTGTACGTCGAAGAATCGAACTTGCCGCCGGCGTGCAGCTTTGTCATCACGACCTGTGCCGCAGATACTTTCTCGCCATCGATCTCCATGTCGTCGACTGGAATGCCGCGTCCATCATCGACAACGGTAACGGAGTTGTCGGTCTCGATCGTGACATCGATTTTGGTAGCAAATCCCGCAAGCGCCTCGTCCACGGAGTTGTCGACGACTTCGTATACGAGGTGATGCAGCCCAAGCTCACCCGTCGATCCGATGTACATCGCGGGCCGCTTGCGCACCGCCTCCATGCCGCCGAGGACTTTGATCGAATCCGCGGTGTAGTCGCTGTTCCCGTTTCCTCCGTTGATCGGAGTCACTTTTCCGTTTTTTGCCTTGGTCTCTGTGATGGGGGTATTGATCTCTTTGGTGGCCATTCCGCTCCGCGAAAATGTCCCGAATTTTTTGTCGCTAATGCCCTGGAAATTGGCTGGGAAATCTCGTCGTGATTCTCAATTGTCTTGAAGTGCTGGAACCACTTCAAGTTGTTGAAATTTCTAATACTTACGATCAACGACGACTATGAAGATTATACCACAAGGAAGCGACGAAAAGAGGTGCGTCAGGGCGCCGAATCGAGTCAGTAACAGGTGGAATTTGAGGTGCTTACGAGGAGTAGCGGGCAAAAAGAATGGGCGGCTGTTAGCCGCCCATCTCTATTGGAAGCATGGAGGGTTCTTATGCGGTCGCGGGCCGCTCTCCGCCCTTGGCACGTCCTGGCTGTAACTCGGGTTTAATCACGTGCTGTACGCCATCATCTGGCTTGGAGGACGGCGGCGGCATCGGCGGCAGTTCTTTCCCGTCAACGAGCATCTTGATTTCGTTCGCATCGAGAACCTCACGCTCGATCAGGGCCTTCGCCACTTTTTCGAGCGTGTCGCGATTGTCCGACAGGATCTGCTTCGCCGTGTTGTACCCATTATTGACGAGTTTGCGGACTTCCTGGTCAATCTTGATCGCCGTATCCTCGCTGTAGTCGCGGTGCTGTGCGATCTCGCGGCCGAGGAAGATTTGTTCTTCCTTCTTGCCGAAGGTCAGCGGGCCGAGTTCGCTCATGCCCCACTCGCAGACCATCTTGCGCGCCATATCCGTGGCCCGCTCGATGTCGTTGCCTGCTCCGGTGCTCATCACGCCCAGGAACATCTCTTCTGCAATGCGTCCGCCCATCAGGATGGCAATCTGTGTCTCAAGATAGTTCTTGTAGTAGTTGTGGCGGTCATCCACCGGCAACTGCATGGTGACCCCCAGCGCCATCCCGCGCGGGATGATCGTGACTTTGTGTAAGGGATCAGAATGCGGCATCTTCGCCGCTACCAGTGCATGACCAGCCTCGTGATACGCGGTATTGCGCTTCTCTTCGTCGGTGAGAAGCAGCGACTTGCGCTCCACTCCCATCAGAACCTTGTCCTTGGCCAGTTCGAAGTCGTATTGCAGCACGGCCTTGCGATTCTGACGGGCTGCTGCCAGAGCCGCTTCATTCACCATATTGGCCAGATCGGCTCCGGAGAAACCGGGAGTGCCGCGAGCCAGCACGGAGAGATCAACATCGTCAGCGAGAGGAATCTTTCGGGTATGCACCCTGAGGATCTCTTCGCGTCCGCGCACATCCGGACGACTGACCACTACCCGCCGGTCGAAGCGCCCGGGCCGCAGCAAGGCCGGATCAAGCACATCAGGCCGGTTGGTCGCGGCCATAAGGATCACGCCTTCATTGGATTCGAAGCCGTCCATTTCGACTAGTAACTGGTTCAAAGTCTGCTCACGCTCATCGTGCCCGCCGCCGAGACCAGCGCCGCGATGACGTCCGACTGCGTCAATTTCGTCGATGAAGATGATGCAGGGAGCATTTTTCTTGCCCTGCTCGAACAGATCGCGCACCCGACTGGCGCCGACACCAACGAACATCTCCACAAAGTCGGAACCTGAAATTGAGAAGAAGGGAACGTTCGCCTCGCCGGCAACCGCACGAGCCAGCAAAGTCTTGCCCGTTCCTGGAGGCCCGACCAGCAACACGCCCTTTGGAATGCGCCCGCCCAGCTTCTGGAACTTCTGCGCCTCGCGCAGGAATTCGATAATCTCGCGCAGCTCTTCCTTCGCCTCTTCGACGCCCGCCACGTCCTTGAACGTTACCTTCTTCTGCTGCATCGAGAGCAGGCGCGCGCGGCTCTTGCCGAAAGACAACGCCTTGTTCCCACCCGTCTGCATCTGGCGGATCATGAAGAACCACAAAGCGCCCAGCAAGATCAGAGGTGCCCACGTACCCAGCAGAGTCAGCGGCAGGCTTCCGCTATTGATGTCGCGAAATTTGATCACTACTCCCTTACTCCCCAGGCTCTTCAGCAGCTCGGGAGTGAAGTAGTTCCCTGGGAGATTCGTATGGAACTGCGAACCGTCCCGGTGCTTGCCGCGCACTTCCATGCCGTTAACTTCGATCTCGCGAATATTGTTCTGGTCGACATCTCCCATGAACTGGGTGACGTTTATCTCTTGATCCTTCTGGCCGTCCCGGGCACTCTTGACTACTTCCCACAACAGCAGGGCCGAGACCCCGATGAGCAACCAGAACAGCACAGTTTTAACCGTTGAGTTCACCTAAAAGACTCCTAAAGTGCGGCGCGCCGACAAGCACGCCCAATGGCATTAGATGCCCGAGAGAGACGCTTCGGACCAGCTAAATTCCCAGCCTCAATTCTACATATTTCGCGGCAAAAGCATAGAACCACTTGAACATGACTTAAGTCACAGAAGCGGTTCAGCTTGCAGCGGCAAGGTACGGCAGATTGCGATTCGTCTGCTCGACTGCCCCCAGGCCATATCCCACCAGAAAAGTCTCGTCGACCAGAAATCCGAAATAGTCCGGCTGCAGCGGCACCCGGCGAGCCGCTTGCCGATCGAGCAGAGTCACCAGCTTCACCGACGCCGCCCCTCTCGCCCGCAAATCATTCATCAGAAACTCGCTGGTAACGCCGGAATGCACCAGCCCCTCTACCAGGAGGATGTGCTGTCCGCGAATGTCTGGCTCATGGCTAAAGAATATTTCCATGACATCGTTGCCAGGTTTCGCCGGCGGACGGGTGTACTTCGGTTTGATGAACTGGCATACCACCGGGACCTCAAGGGCCCGCACCAGGTCGGCCTGGAACATGAACGCATTCTCAAGCACGGCCAGCATCTGGATTGTCTGCCCCCGATAATCGTCTGAAATTTGCCGGGCTAGTTCCTTAACTCTCTTCTGAATTTGCTCCGCCGAAATGACCTGGCGTAATGACTCACCCCTTGATCCACTCATGCGACTTGCAAGCCCTCCGGTTCCCAAACCTAGACTCAGGTTTCGTCCGCTTCAGACCAAGGTCTGTCGCGTAACAGAACGCCGCTGCAACCCGGCTTCACCCCATATTCCGCATGAGTTGCAAATCTCCGAACCCACACGATCTGATCACCTCTGACAACCACAGGCCACAGCGTACGTTCCGGCTGGGTGAGGTGGCGCTCCTGCAAAAGTTCTTTGATCTTCTTGGGGGATTTGGTATGCGCCGGCCAGAACCGGTCCCCTGCATGCCAGTTCCGCACCCGTAACTGTCCGGGAAGGGAATCCGCATCCAGGAGTTCGTCCGGATTATACTCCGCAACCTGATCCGCCGGAATGCGACAGGCCTCGATCACAATTCCAATCTCTGGCAGAATCGCTCTGCCGGGTACAGCGAGTTCGTATTCATAGTCCCGTCTTGGGTTGGTCTCCCGCAGATCCGGAGTAACGAACAGGAACTCCTCCCGATGCCGCACCAGCTTCCACCCGAGAGGCAGCATCAGTTCCTTTGCAGGGTTCCTTTCCACCGCCGCAAATCGAACGATCTCCTCCACTTGTCTAAACTCAAGCGGAATCCCGGCATGTCCTCCGATGGCCTTTACCACGCGACGCTGCACGGCGACGGGCTCACTCAGGAACCACGGACGGCTCACCGAGGCATTGGCTACGAGCCAAGGCGTACTGTCGATTCTTGACTGAAGGTCGGCGTCACCAGAAGGGGCCAGTCGATTGCCCGCAAGCGAAATCTGCACGAGAGCGCCGCTCTGGTGTACCCACTCGGGCTCGACCCAGTGCACCGCGGTTCCCATCCATCCGGCAACTTCGTTCTCCCAGTACTCCTGCTCACCACGGGCAATTTCCGCCAATTCTGCCAGATTCTCGACGACGGCAGGATTGAACTCTTTCTGAAGCAACGGGAGAACCAGCTTCCGCAGCCGATTCCGCGTGAAGGCATGATTGGCGTTGGTAGAGTCTTCCCGCCAAGTCTGCCGGCTATCGATGAGGTACTGCTCCAGTTCATGCCGCCGAATACCAAGCAAAGGGCGCACGATCTCACCACTTACTTCACCCTCGTCGTTCTCAACCACAATCCGCGGATGGATTCCACTCAAACCATTAATACCTGTGCCGCGGATTAGACGCATGAGAACGGTCTCAGCCTGATCATCGAGAGTATGGCCGGTGGAAATCTTGTCGAGCCTCCGAAGGGTAGGAGCTTCTGAGGCCACACCGCCTTCAGGGCTGTGACTCGCCGCTCCTTTTCGCGGAGGGGCTTCAGTCCCCAGGGTGCTTTCCGAACCTAGAAGATGCCGAAAGAACCGATATCGCAACTCCCTTGCTGCCGCCTCCAGACTGAGGCTTTCCCGGGAAGCATAGTTGACCACATCACCGCTTTCAGGAAAGAACTCCAACCCATGCGTCCGCGCCAAATCAGAGACGAACCGCTCATCTTCGTCCGACTCCGCCCCTCGCAGCTTGTGATTGAAGTGAACAACGAAAAGAACGATGCCCAAATCAGCCTGCACTTCCAGCAGCAGCCGCAAGAGGGCGACCGAGTCGATCCCGCCTGAGACCGCGACGCCAAGGCGGTCCCCTGGCTTGAGTAACTCTTGTCGCTGAATCTCCGCTAGCACGCGCTCCACCAATCCAGGCACGAAAACATGGTACAACCACTGAACTGAGGGTGGTCATCTCCTATGCGGATTGTTCTTCGGGCTAATCCGTGATGAGTTCACATACCTCCATCGAGGCCGCTGCATGCAATACGACGAAAGCACCAACGGACGTGAAGTGGAAGTAACTGCTGGTGAAGAACTCGATCTCGCGTTGCCTGAGACCCCAACTGCAGGTTACCGCTGGCGTCTCAAGAGCGGAGGTGATTGCGAGTGTTCTCTGCTCGGGTCATCGTTTGCCGGAACCGAAAAACTTGGCGGCGCGGGCACTCACTTTTGGCGCTTTCGCGCTCCCGCATCTGGAACCTGTTCGATTGTTTTGGAGTACCGGCGATCCTGGGAAACAAGCTCCGAACCGGCGCGAACTTTCACACTGAAAGTTCGCGTCCGGTCTTGAACGTGATGCTGGCGCAGGCTGCTAGTGCTCCCAGCCTAGCGCTTTTTCTTCTTAGGGGTTGTTTTCTTTGGCCCCGGCTTCTTCGTGCTTCCGTCGTCCTCTAGCAGTCGAATCGTCCAAAAATCATCCGAGAGATTGGACTCAAGAAGGTACTGGTAAGGCATAGTGAAATAGCCCTTCATTCCCCAATTGGGTCCCCACGAATTGCGGATAATAAACCACTGATGGTGGTCGTCGTAGCCGACCGCGAGGACGGCGTGGCCTCCCACGACGCTTTCGCCTGGTTGTGGCATGTTGAGGTGTCCAGAGTGAGCGACTTGTGCGCTTTCAAACGCGTCATAGACAGTGAATCCGAGAACAAACGGATAGCCTGAGGCCAGGCATCCCTTGAACTGATTCAGCACTCGGGTCACCCGATGGTAGGAAGTCACCTGGTTCTTGGCGCCATCGCTATACGCGGTTGCCGGAGGTTTCTCGGTGAATTTGCTAATGTCGTACGGCCAGTCGGCCTCGGGTGGAGCACCGAGCTTGGCAACAACTTTCATGCCATCGCGTATCTGAGCCCCACTGTCGGAGTTGACCGTGTGCTCGATGACGCGTTCGTTGTAGTAGATAAACAAACGGGACGGAACGAAATCGCTCATCCCCTGCTTGAGGCGCCCAAACTCAATGGCTCCCGCGATCGCGTTTCCGGTGCAACTTCCGAGTTGGCCCTGATCGTAAACTGGCGGGCAGTGGGGACGCAGGTCTACTGCCGTTGGCAGAGCTGTGATAAACGCTGGCGGAGCCGAATAAACCAAGTCACGCTGATCTGGCAGATCCGGGACCCATCCGTAATGTCCAATACTCATACACGCACCCCTTTCGGCGTGGCCTGAAAGCCACGCAGTCCTTGTCGAGATGAACTGAAAGAAACCTTCGAGGGGAAGAGAACAACACCTTACCTCGGGTTTGGGTTTCGCACAATGTGATAGTGAGGTTTGTGCGGAATTCGTATCATAGTCTGACGGGGCAGGACACAACGGAGGAAAAGTACTGGCCGGGTCCGGATTCAGCTCATTCGCATCTTACCTTTCGGAGATGGATCGTTCCGATCGTTTTCTTGTATCCGCAGCGTGAATCACACCACTCCGTTACTCTCCCAGTAAGATCGCCATTTTTGGATTTCCCGAGATCCCCGCGAAAGCCGCCCATGCCAGTGCCAAAACTAATCCCAATCTTATTGTCGCCTTTCGGTTTCCAGCTCCAGAACGTTTCTGGCTTGAAGTCATCCCGCTCGCGCGGCACAAGACTGCGAATGGCAAAGGTTTTCCACTTGGGGTCATTCCGAAGCTGAAGCTCAAGCCTCTGTGGAATTACTTTGATGGCCTCATTGGGTGGATCCCAAGCCAGGGAAGCTACTTCATAGCAGCCTGCGAGCGGGTAGGTTGCTTGATTAGAACTCTGGCAGTAAGCCGCACCACCAAGCACCAGCAAAAGAACACGTCGAAGCATTAGCAAACCTGTCTCAATCGCCCTTCAAAAGTTGCGGGAACCTTAGAGCCCAGCACTCTTTTCCGCAATCAGCTTCCCAATCTTCTCGACAAACTCCGTCGCTAGCATGTCCTCGGTCTTTTCTTTTCCGCGGGTACGGACATTCACCCTCCCCGCTTCCGCCTCCTTGTCCCCGACGACAAGCAGGAACGGCACCTTCTGTAACGCGTGCTCGCGAATCTTGGCATTCATCTTCTCGTTGCGCGCATCGACTTCCACACGCACGCCGATCTCATTCAACTGCGCAGCGACTTTGTTCGCGTACTCGGCATGGCGTTCGCTGATCGGGATCATCACCGCCTGCACCGGCGACAGCCATACCGGAAACGCTCCGGCGTAATGCTCGATCAGCACTCCGAAGAATCTTTCCACCGACCCATACAGGGCGCGATGCACCATGACTGGCTGCTTGCGCGTTCCGTCCTCCGCGACATATTCCAATTCAAATCTTTGTGGCAAATTGAAATCGAACTGCACGGTTGAAAGCTGCCAGAGTCTGCCGATCGCGTCCACCAGTTTGATATCGATCTTGGGGCCGTAGAACGCGGCTTCGCCCGGAATCGTCTTGTACTCGATCTTCAGCTCCTGGAGGACCTTCTCCAGCGACTGTTGCGCGTGATTCCATTGCTCTTCGCTACCGACGAAGCTCTTGCGGTCATTCGGATCCCAAGTCGAGAGTTCCGTCTGAAACTTGTCGAACCCGAAATCGCGCAGGACGTCCTGGGCGAACTCGACGCAATCGGCGATCTCTTTCTCGATCTGCTCCGGAGTGCAGAAGATGTGCGCGTCGTCCTGCGTGAACCCGCGGACGCGCAACAGCCCGTGCATGACGCCCGACCGCTCATAGCGATACACGGTGCCCAATTCACCAAGTCGAACTGGCAGGTCGCGATACGAACGCAATGAATCCTTGTAAATCAGAATGTGCCCCGGACAATTCATCGGCTTCAGCCGATACTCGGCGTCATCGAGTTCCATCACGTCGAAGAAATTCTGCGAATAGTAGCCCTCGTGCCCCGACGTGTAGAAGAGCTGCCGACGCGCCACGTGCGGCGTGTACACCAGGGCATATCCGCGCTTGATGTACTGCTCGCGCATCCAGTCTTCCATCTCCTTGCGGATGATTCCGCCCTTGGGATGCCAAAAGATCAATCCCGGCCCGGCGAGTTCCTGAATCGAGAAAAGATCGAGCTGCTTGCCTAACACGCGGTGGTCGCGCTTCTTCGTCTCCTCAATGTGCTTGAGATGATCGTCAAGTTCCTTCTTCGAGAAGAATGAGGTCCCATAAATGCGCTGCAGCTGCGGATTGTTTTCATTACCCAGCCAGTAGGCGCCCGCAATGTTCAGCAGTTTGAATGCCTTGATCTTCCCGGTCGATGGGATATGTGGTCCGCGGCAGAAATCAATGAACTTTCCGGTGCGGTAAATAGAGATCTTTTCGTCGGGCTTGGTGAATTGCTCGATGAAATGGCACTTCATGAAATCGCCTTCTTTCTTGAACTCCGCGAGGCCCTGGTCGCGTGGCAGAAACTCGCGCGCGTACGGGATGTTCTGCTGCACCAGTTCCTGCATCTTCTTCTCGATCTTCTCCAGATCCTGGGGCGTGAATGGCGTAGGGCGATAAAAGTCGTAGAAGAATCCGGTGTCGGTAGCCGGACCGTGACCAAGTTTGGTCTCCGGGAAGAGTTCCAGCACAGCCGCCGCCAGCAGGTGCGCGGACGAATGCCGATAAACTTCCAGAGTTTCGGGATCCTTCTCGGTCAATAAGCGAAGATCGATATCCTTCTCGAGCGGACGTGCCAGATCGATCAGATCGCCATTGGTTTTGGCCACCAGCGCCGCATCGGCCAATCGCGGGCTGATCGACTTCGCAATGTCAAGCGCAGTCGTGCCCTTGGGAACTTCCTTCTCGCTTCCGTCTGGAAGCTTCACATGAATGCTGTCAGCCATAAGGGAAAACCCGTAGTCCTACTGAATTCTTCAGTTTATTGGAGCGGATTCCAGAGGGTCAAACCTTAGATTCGCATTAAAGTACTCTGCCACAGCAGTTACGCACTTCGCCGGATACCTACACGGAGGTCTGTGCCTTTAGTCTGCCCAAGGCGCAATTGACTGGCCTATTCGGAGGGCCAGACGATGCTTTGGACAATCGCGGTATTGCTTCTGATCCTTTGGTTGTTGGGGATGGTCAGCTCCTACACGCTGGGAGGATTCATTCACATCCTGCTGGTACTCGCCATCATTACGGTCCTGATTCGCGTGATTCAGGGCAGAAGTCCGGTGGCTTGACGAAGCAGCACAGACGGGTCTGAGTACATTGAATCGGAGGAAATCATGGACAAAGATCGCGGGGAAGGAAAAGTGAAAGATATCGCTGGCCGCGCACAACGCCAAGTCGGCGAATGGACCGGGGATAGCGAAGCGCAAGCCAAGGGCGCGGCGAAGCAAGCCGAAGGTAAAGTACAGAACGCCTGGGGCAAAGCAAAAGACGCGGTGAAACAATCGACGGATCGAGCGGATGATGCGGACACCGCTGAAATCGAGGACCAAGAATCCGCAGCTCGTCGTCGCCGTGCTAGTTAGACACTGAAGTACTCATGAATGGTGTCGGGAGAGTGCTCGCCACTCTCCCCTTATTTTTTGCCGCCAACCTATCCGACGTCCCTGATGTGCGTGGCGATGTACCACTTGTTCCCGAAGGCGTCTTGGACACCGGCATTTCGGTCCCCGTAAGGCTGGTCCGTTGGTTCCTGAAACGATGTAGCCCCAGCCGCCAAAGCCTGCCGATATACCGCGTCCATATTCGGCACGTAGAGATAGAACATCGCCGACATGGGCTCGTATTTGCCGTGGGCCTCACCCATCTCCAGCACCGCATCGCCAATCCGCACCACAGCGTGTTGAATCACGCCATCCGGCGACGAGTACTTTGCGACCTCCTGCGCACCAAAAGCACGCTTCAGGAAGCTGATGAGGGGCTCTGCGCGTCGCGGGTGCAAATAGGGATTAACGCTTTGTAGACCTTCGGGGATGTGACTCTTGCCGCGGTGGGTCGCAATGTACCAGAAGTTTCCGTGAGGGTCTTTCACCGTTGAGGAGCGTTCGCCATACTCCTGATCTCGCAGGTCATCAATCAGAATGGCTCCGGCAGCGACAGCTTTTGCCGTGACCGCATCCGCATCTTCCACATACACGTGCAACGCGCCGGGCTGCAGGGTTCCAGGGAACTTCTTTCCAGGTAGTCCCCCACCCATCATGAGCGTCGTGTCTCCGATGCGCATCTCTCCATGCACCCCTGTTGGCATCACCGCGCGCATGATTTCCTCAGCGTCGAATGCCTTGTGCACGAAATCCAGCATCGCCAAACCGTCAGCCGCTACAAGATAGGGAGTCACGGTCCGGAAGCCGCGTGGAACTGGGCTTACACCCTTCTTCCCGGCAGCCTCGCCGCCCTCCGGGCCGTGGGTGAGCCCTTGCATCCGCCGGTGCATCTCCTCCACCGGCATTTGTTCTGTCACGGTAAATACACTCCACGTATAACCGAAGGGGTCCTCCAGCATAGCGTCGCGATGTCCATAGAATTGATCCTTGGGCTCGCGCACAAGCTTCATCCCCTCCGCCACCGCATCCTTTGTGAATGCATCGACGTCGGCCACCTGGATCGACATCCAAACCGGGGAGTGTCCTAGCGTCTCCGCGCTGAAGCGCCCGCCTTCGGGCCATTCTCCAGTCACATTGATGGTCGAGTCGCCGATGGTGAGCTCGGCGTGGGGAATGCTATCGCCAACTTGGAAACGGAACTTCTCCCTGGCCCCCAAAGCGCGCTGGTAGAACTCAATGGCTTTGGCAGGATCTCGGAATGCCAGTCTTGGTGTTGCAGTAACGCGGACGGCTGCTAGGGGCTCGGCAACGGTGGACATACGCTTCTTGCCTCCTAATTCGGATTTCAATCGTGCCTTGAAACTCGCACTCGGCAGATTGCGCAATTCCGCCGCGATGCGCACCAGGGGCCCGATTTCCTCCGCCACCTTGTTCCGACCATCGTCTCGCGCCAGCATGGCGTCGAGCGCTTTGTTCAATTGCTCGATCTTCTTCTGATCACCGCTTCCGTGTTGTAGAGAGCGCTTAGGCATTCGCACCCTCCATGCGCGCCTTCAATGTGCTCAGCGCGCGAAACTGTAGCTGCTTCACTGCCCCCTCGGTCTTGCGTATTACACTTGCGACTTCTTTGATACTTTTCTGCTCGACGAACCTCAGTAACACCACTCGCTTTTGTTCTGCCGGCAAGTTCTCAACAAGCCGATACAATGTCGCCCGACGTTCCACTTCTTCAATCTCGGCAGGACTGACCTGGGCCGATTCGATCGCCTGGTCATCCGCCAGCTCCCGTCCCGATCGCTGCCAGCGGTCCGATATCAGGTTCGCAGCGATCCGGAACAGCCACGCAGCAAACGGAATTCCGCGCCACTCGAACCGCTTCAGATTGGCCAGCGCCTGGTGAAACACTTCCGACGTGAGGTCTTCGGACTCTGCCCGGTCCTGCACGCGCTTCACAACGTAGGCGTACACTCGCTCGAAGTTGAGTTCATAGAGGTCGGCAAAGCGAGCGGGGTCCGCCTGCGCAGCTTCGATCAGAAGCCGCTCGTCTGCTTCTTTCTTCAGAGCCTTCAACGAGTTCTCCGCGGTTTGGCCTTACACCAGCTTAAACGACCATGCACCTTAATAGGTTACGGGCGGAGAAAACAAATATTTTGATGTGCCTGCCCTCTCCGTTCCGGCATCGAACTACCTATCTCTTTTCGAGCAAATGGAGGGCATAGAGATGGAATCTGTCACAGGCATATTCACTACCCGGGAAGCAGCCCAGCAAGCCTATGAAAAACTCCGCCAGGCTGGCATTTCAGTCGACGAGATTACACTTCTCACCCCTGGCAGCGCGGATCAGATTGGCAAGGAAGTCCAGTCCGTCCCTACGGAGGCCGCCGAGCAACCCGGAATGGGCAAAGCGGTCGGGGCCCTGGTAGGTGGCGGAGTCGGCATTACGGGAGGGTCCGTGCTAATGGCGCTCGTCCCCGGCGTCGGACCGATCACCGCTTTAGGACTGCTTGGCGCTGCCATCGTCGGCGCCGCGGGTGCCACCTTCGGGGCCGCAGTTGGCGGTAAGTTCGAGACCGCCACCTATGAGGGTCTTCCTGATGACGAGATCTTTCTCTATGAGGACGCGCTCCGCCATGGCCGTAGCGTAGTTATCGCACTTGCCGATGACAAACCTTCTGCATCCGCGCTTCGAGACGTGCTGAGGCGCGAAGGGGCCGAGTCCATCGATGCGGCTCGAGACCAGTGGTGGACGGGCCTGCGTGGTTCCGAGCAGAACCACTACGAAGACTCGGGCAGGAACTTCAGCGACGACGAGGAATTCTTTCGCCTTGGCTTCCAGGCCGCCATGCACGCTCGCACTCGTTGCAAGGAGTTTGATCAAGTCTCAGCGGAGATGGATGCAGCCCTGGAAGATGTTGAGCACCGTTTCCCCGGGAAAGATGTGGAAGAGCCATTCACGCGGGGCTATCAACGCGGCCGCGAGCACTACCAGCAACTCTGCGATGAAGGGAAAAGGGCTGCCTGACGGTATTCCGGTCCGCAAGAGGCGGGAACGCCGTGACGCGGCGAAAACAACAACCCACGATACAAGCCGTGGGTGAACTGGGAGGATCGATCAGAGTCCGGGCCGAAGGAGTGCTACGCCTCGGAATCTCCCCGGTAATACAAGTCTTCCAGTGCTTTCTGCACTCTTGCTGACAACGCTTCCATGTCCCGCAGCGTCAGCCCAGCCGTCGGAATCGGCTCACCGACGCGCATTTCCAGCGGGCGGCTTTTGATGTGATACGTGTTCATGGGCAACAATTCGTAGGTTCCCACCAGAGCCACGGGAACAATGTCGACCTGCGCCTTGATCGCCAAAAAGAATGCTCCCTGCAGAAACGGCTTGATCTCGCCGTCCGGAGTGCGCCCGCCCTCCGGAAAAATCACCAGGGGCATACCGCCCTTCAGCCCTTTCAAGGCCGCGCGAATGCTGCCGATCGACCGCGAAGGATTCTGCTGATCAATGCAGATTTGCCCGGAGCGCTTCAGGTGCCATCCCACCACTGGATATGCCAGCAATTCTTTCTTGAACGCGATCCGGAACTGAAATGGCAGGTTCACATACAAGACGGGAATATCGAGCGCCGAGGCATGATTTGCGGCGTAAACGTGCGGCTTGGCAGTGTCAATCCTCTCGAGCCCAATCACGTTGACCGGCGAAGAGATCGTTTTCATGATCATCCACGACCACGCCCTGGCGAACCAGTGCATGATGCTGCCGTCGCGGTCGAAGAATCCGGCAACCAGGCCCGACGGGCCCAGGATCAGCGTGTAGAGCCAAATAAGGGGATCGAAGATAAAGTACGACCGGAGAACGCTCAGCAAACCATATTTACGTTCTGGACTGGCGTGCGGGATGTGGCGCGAGCGTAGCTCCGCCTCGACCGGCGGAGCTACCACCTCTCCGTTACCAACTTGCTCAACTGATGAATTCACTTCCTGCACAATGCCATTTTACGGAAAACCATCTGCTACGCGTGCTTAAGGGTGCAATGCCAGTTCCTGCATCGCTTCCCCGACCAGGTAGATCGAACCCGTGATCACGACGACATCTTCACCGGTCGCTAGTTCGCGGGCCCGCTCCAGCGCCATGGGTACTTCAGCCACAACTTCAATCTTAGTTCCTGTCCGACTTCCGGCTTGGCGAATTTCTTCCGGTGATGTGGACCGGGGATTACTCGGCCGAGTGGCGATGATTGTTCTCGCGATTGGAAACAGGATTTCAGCCATCTCCGAGATTGCCTTATCGCGCATGGCTCCAAAAACAAAAATCACTGGACGGTCTTCATAGCGCTCCGAAAGGGCCGAGCGCAAGGCCCAAGCGCCTGCCGGATTGTGTGCGACGTCCAGAACAATTTCCGGCCAGCCCCGATGAGCGGGAATGATATGGAAACGTCCCGGCCACTGCGTTTCCCGGATTCCCCTCTCAATACTCGCAGCCGAGATTCCGCTGATTCCCTTCTTGCTCAACTCCTCGGCAGCGGCGATCGCCAAGGCCACGTTTCTCAATTGATGCCGGCCAATCAGCGGCGATTCGACCAGAATCTGTCGTCCCATTACTTGCAGCGGATAGCGATAAAATGCAGGCTCGACGCCATGGGTGGTTGCCTCAGCCCTGGTTAACAAGTACCAGCTGCTTGCAGGTGAGACTGGCGGCACATACTGTACGGCGTTCACACCTACAGCATCAAGGTCGAGAATCGTATTTCCGATGACGTCATTCGCTTCCGGCTGCTGCGGCAGCGTGACAACCACCCCCGCCGGTCGAATGATACCCGCCTTCTCGCGTGCGATCACGCCCACGGTGTTGCCTAGGAATTTCTGGTGATCAAGCGAGATGTCGGTAATCACGCTGACCAGCGGTTCGACCACGTTCGTTGCATCCAAACGGCCACCCATTCCGACTTCCACAACCGCGATCTCGATTTGCTGCTGCGCGAAAAGCGAGAACGCGATCGCGGTCATCATCTCGAAAAAGCTCGGATGCCACGGCAGTTCGCTGTTCGCGACAAGGCGCTCGGCCACGACATCAACATCCCCGTGGAGCCGGGCAAAGTCCTCATCCCGAATCGCAACTCCGTTGATCCGAATCCGCTCGTTGATTCGAACCAGGTGCGGAGAGGTATAGAGCCCTGTCTTCAGCCCCGAGGCTCTGAGAATGGACGCCAGTGTCGCAGCCGTCGATCCCTTGCCGTTGGTGCCGGCAATCAGCACACTGGGGAATTTTCGTTCCGGATGGCCCAGCGCCTCGAGCAGCACGCGCATGTGTGCCAGGTCGAACTTGTGCGACGGCGTCTGGGCCAACTCATGCCCAAGCGCAAACATACTCGCGACTGCGGTATCGTAGGACAACAATTAAGCTCTCGGCCGTCAGTTTTCAGCTCAAGTCATCAGATTACAGCAGAATTGCAGACCAAAGACGGGACAACGAGGCCTGTTGAAAGAGAGCCTGCCGAGTGAGTCTGCTTCAGGCAGCCATAAAATCCAGCGCTCGCGAGATGTACGGCTTCAGCTGTTTGCGCGGCACGACCGCATCGAGCATGCCATGCTGCAGCAGGAACTCGCTCCTCTGAAAGCCCGGCGGCAGTTTCTGCCGAATGGTTTGCTCGATAACTCGCGGCCCGGCAAATCCGATCAGTGCCCCCGGTTCGGCAATGTTCAAGTCTCCCAGCATTGCGAAGGAAGCGGTCACTCCGCCAGTGGTCGGATCGGTCAGCAGTGAAATGTAGGGGACCTTGAGCTTATCCAGTTTGGCCAGTGCCGCGGAGATCTTGGCCAACTGCATCAGGCTGATCACGCCTTCCATCATCCGTGCCCCGCCCGAGGCCGACACGATAATCAAGGACGTTCTCGTGTCCCCGGCTTTTTCGATGGCCCGGGTAATCGCCTCGCCCACCACCGCTCCCATGCTTCCGCCGATAAAAGCGTACTCCATCACGCTGGCGATCACCGGTTTGCCCATCAGCTTGCCCTGCGCATTGATCACCGCGTCTTTCAGACCCGTATCGTGCTGTGCCTGCTTAAGGCGCGACGAATAGGGCTTCAGATCGACAAACTTCAGCGGATCAGTGGAAGAAATATTGCTGTCAAAAATGGTGTACTGATTGTCGTCGAGCAGTTGCGCAAGCCGTGTCCGCGCGTCGATCCGAAAGTGCTTGTCGCACTTCGGACAGACGTTCATATTCTCTTCCAGATCCTTCTTCCAGATGATCTGCCGGCAATTCTCACACTTCACCCACAACCCTTCGGTGCGGACTTTCTTCTCGCCCGAAGTGTCCAACTCGCCGGATTCGCGCTTAAACCAAGCCATTTTAGTCGCGGGTCCCGAATCCTGAGTCCTGGGCCGCCGAACTCAAGCGGCGCGTGACTTTCCTCGCGTCTTGAGACTCAGGACTCCGGACTCCCATCAGTACTCAATTCCTCTCTGCGCCATCACGCCCTTTTCATACGCGTGCTTCACCTGGCGCATCTCCGTGACCGTGTCGGCGATCTCCACGATCGTCGGATGCGCGTTGCGACCCGTTAAGATAACATGCACCATCTCGGGTTTCACCTTGAGGGCTTCCACGACTTTCGACGGATCGAGCATGCCGTAGCTGATGGCATAGTTAATCTCATCCAATACCACCAGGTCCCACTGGCCAGATTGAATCGCCTTCTCCGCTTCCGCCCAAGCCTCTTCAACCATCCGCACGTCTTCAGGATCGGGCTTTTCGGCTCCGACCTTCACGAAGCCGCGGCCCATCTGTTTCATCATGAACTTGTCGCCGAACACTTGCACGGCATCGAGTTCGCCGTAGTGCCAGGACCCTTTCAGAAACTGCAGCATCAGCACGCGCATACCCTGCCCGACAGCTCGCAGCGCGGTTCCCATGGCGGCAGTGGTCTTGCCCTTGCCGGGCCCCGTATTCACGATAATGAGACCTCGACGTACGTCCGCCATGTAGGCTCGAATGCTGATTCTACTAGATCGATATCCGCCTTGCGCGGCCGCTAAGGGGAAAAGGGGCTTGTCCACAAACGGACAGTCGACGGCAGGAGTGGACAGGGCTGAGGAAGGAACCTCGGCCTATGCCCTCATCTGTCAACCAGTTAGTCGTGCGAGAGGTGGAACGGAGGTTGCACTTGAGGAAACAATGACTGTTAGAAAAGTGCGAACGGAACGTCTATCTGTTTAGTCTGTCACCTGTAGGGGCGTGCACTCCCTACCGACCCAAGGGCCCACGAGCGGGTGGTGTGAAAATGAAATCTCAGTTTCAGCACTTTTCCACGGAACTCCTGCATCCAAGGATTCGTAGCTCGGTCCAGCGGATCTCTGTCCCCTCGTCAACCGCGGAGGTCTCATGGTAGTGAACAAGTGTTCAGCGTTTTTGTTCTGCGTGCTGGTAAGCCTGCCGGTCTTGGCCGCTCAGCGCGTTTCTGCCAGGCCAAGACCTGCACTGGACTCCGGGGACCAGGAGACCATTCGCGAGATCGTCGAAATGGAACGCCAAGCTAAAGAGGCCAGCCTGCGCCGCGATGTCGATTTCTCTCAGCGGACGCTCGCCGAGGATTACGTAGCGATTACCCCCTTGGGTCAGGTCACTACCAAACAAGACACGGTATCGGCGCGGAGGAGCGGCCAGCTGAAATACGACACGATCAACGTGACGGATATGGTCGTCCGCGTTTATGGCGACACCGCCGTTGTGACCGCTCGCGCCGATGTGAAGGGCCATCAACTAGGAGAGGACTTCAGCGGCCCCTATCGGTACACCAGAGTTTGGGTCCGCCGCACAGGGCATTGGCTGGCGGTAAGCTATCAGGCTACCGTAACGCAATAAGGCGAGCTTCTCCGTTCCCTCAAATGATCTCTTTGGCGTAATTCCCTAGATTGTCTCAGTGCCCGGAGTGATACGGGTGTCCTTTCAGAATCGTGAACGCTCTATAGATCTGTTCGAGCAGAACAATGCGGGCCAGTTCGTGCGCCATGGTTATTTTCCCAAGTGAGATCACGCTTGCGGCATCAGACTTCGTTTCGGTCGCAAAGCCGTCCGCCCCACCGATGGCGAAAACCAAGGGAAGCGGATTGCGTTCCTGATGGTCTCCCAGAAACTTAGCGAATTCCTCCGACGTGAACTCCTTACCGCGCGAATCCATCAGTACCAGACAGGATTTCGTGCCGCCCTTCGCACCCTTGCCGAATTTGGCCAACAAATCAGCCTGGTCGCGCAACGAGACTCCTTCTACCTGCGCATAGCGCGAAATCCGCGTGAGATATTCGTCTGTGAGCGAAGCGAGGGCTGGTTCTTTTGTCTTGCCGATCCAGGCAATCTTGATTTTCACCATCTATTCCAGTGTAAGTCGTTGGAGCGTCTTCGCTGCCGTTGCACAGCCTGAAGTGTAAAGCCTCTACTGTCGATAGAAGAAGAGATGGTGTGCGCCTCGTCGACTGAATCAGAGCGCCACCAACTTGGGTCATGGCTCGCCGCCGGCTAATCGTCATTGTCGCGTGTACTCTGCTGCCGCTTCAAGCCGCAACGATTGCCGCTTTGCACGGCAAGAGGGCAGCCGCTCTCATCTCTGACTTGGTGCAGATCGGACTAGGTATGACATGCCTATGCGCCTCGCTTCAGGCACGATCGCGTTCCGGAAGGGCTTCGTGCTATCACTGGACCTGGCTCTCGGTATCTTTCGTCGGATTCATACTGGCTCAGACCCTTGGAACCTACATCGATGTCTCCTCAGACCACTCGTGCGACCGGTTGGATGACATCCTGTTTTCCCTCTCCGTTATTCCGATGGCCATGCTCCCGTTCGTAGACCCAGATCGCGAACAGAGCCGCTTCGACCGCTTGCATGTCTTGGACTTTGTTCAGGTCTCATGCTTCTGGGCAGCTGTCTATCTCTATTTCAGAGACACAACCGGCCTCGCTCTTGCCACCGTCGGCTGGGAAGGTTTCGGCTGGTCATCCGCTCTTGTTTTCCATGCAATCTTGACCCTCTCGTTCGTACTTGGCGCGGTACTGGGCCGATCGAGAGCAGCACTTTCGTTCTTCGGGGGAATGGCTGTATATGTGTTTGTGGCTGGCCTGGCCGATTCCTACGCTGCGCTTCCAGCTAACAACGTGCAGTCCGGGCAATGGTTCGACCTCCTCTGGAGCTCTCTACAACTGATTCCGCTGTTCGTCGCGCTGACATGGAACCAGGATGCATCTCTGGTTCCGCTGCCTGCCCGCACAGAACGCATGGTCCTCAGTCATCTCCTGCCTTTGGTCTACCCCTTCTTCGCCGTCCTCCTTCTCGTTCGTGATGCGCCGCGTAATGCCAGCTTGTCATCGGTGATGGCTATGGTCGTTTTCGTTGCTTTGGGGGTTCGCATCCTCATTGCTCAACATCGGCTGCTCCGGGCACAGGACACCCTGGAGTATGAGGCCTCGCACGACGCCCTGACGGGCACGTGCAATCGAGCCTCGATCCTCGAAACTCTCAGCAGGGAGTTCCTGCGCCACCAGCGCACCCATGAGACTCTCACCGTCATGCTGGCGGACATCGATCACTTCAAGACCGTCAATGACACCTATGGACACATCGTCGGAGATCAGGTTCTTGCGGAAGTCGCGCGACGACTCACTGCCTCGATGCGCGGCTGCGACGCGGTTGGACGGTACGGCGGAGAGGAATTCCTGATTATTCTTCCCAACTGCAGCGCCAGCGGCGCCATCACCGCGGGCGAAAGATTGCGCAGTTGCATCGCTGAAGTGCCGGTATCGACCACCGGGGGACCTATTTCGGTCTCCATCAGTATCGGTTCGGCGTCTACTTTTTATGCCAGCTCCTCACCGGGTCAGACGCTGCTTCTGCGCATGGCCGATGATGCTCTTTATCAGGCGAAGGCTAAGGGACGAAATCGGGTCGAGCAAGCCATGGTAGCTTGCGATACGAGCAGCGCAAACGGGGTTGAAATGTCCTGTGCGAAAGCTGGAAGTGCATAGGCCCGGCTTGGACCATTTTGTCGGGACACCTGCAGCTCAGGGTTCGAAACCATCGGAGTGGCTGCGTCGCTACCTCTTCACAGTCTTTCGCGTCTTTGTCGCGCGCGCCTTCTTTCGTGTCTTCGGCGCCGTCTTGAGATCCCCGGGCTCCAGCCTGTTGGCCGACTTCCACAAACGCTCCAGATCGTAGAATTTCCGCGCTTTCTCGGAGAAGACGTGCACCACAAAGTCAACGTAGTCGATCAGTACCCATTCGGCCTGGTTGTACCCCTCGACATGCGTGGGCCGCAATCCAGCCTTTTTGAGGCGTAACTCCACCTCGTCCGCGATCGCCTGCACCTGCCGCGGATTTGTCCCATTACACAGGACAAAGAAATCGGTGAAAGCTCCCGACCCTTTTTCCATCTCCAGAATGCTGAGTTCTTCGGCTTTTTTGTCGAGACAGGCTTGGATCGCGGCAGCGACTTGCTTCTTCGGTTCAGTCTTCTTCATTCAATCATCGATCGACGAAAGTCTTTTGCGAAGTCCAATTGTAATCGAGTTCACTGAGAGTCCCGGTCGCTATTACTGACCGGACTTCTTGGCAGCCGCGGCCGCACGCTCACGCAATTTCGCCATAGTGGCCTCTGACGGATCTTTTCGCTTGCCACTCTTGTTGCGGCGCTTGGGCTTCGTAACGTAGTGATTTTGAGCCATGCAATTCCTCTTACAGCAATTCGGCGGTTTGGGACGCCTGCCCGGGTTTTTGTTTTGACCTATCGCCACTGGGGGCGACATGGAAAGACTGGAACCATCATAACTGTTGTCATCGATTTCGCGGGTTCCGGACGCGCATTATTTATATAGTCCTACCTTCTTGATGTACTCTGCCACCGCGGGATCCAGAAACCGCCCGAGCGGCTTGCCCGCGTTCGCAGCTTCTCGGATGGCGGTTGCCGATGCAGGTTGATGCAAATCCTCGACCAGGTGAATACTGACGCCGGGCAGGATTAGATCGCCAGTCGCAGCCTGTTTGTGAAACGGCTTGGTTATTTCCTCCCTGGGACGCAAACTCTCCGGCAGCGCGTTGGCCACGTCAGCCAGCGAGTACCCAGGGCGCCCCGCGACGATGAACTCGCACTCACGAAACAGCGCCTCCGCCTGATGCCATTTCGCAATCTCCGCAAATGCGTCCATACCAATCAAAAGAAACAGCCGATCACTCCTCTTGAACGACTGTTTCAAACGCCGAATTGTGTCGATGGTGTAGTTCGGCTTGTCCCTTTTCCTGCTCTCACCGTCTTCGGGGGCTTCCAGCAGGGAGGGCACCAACACTTTCTCGGTCTGCGTCGCTAGTGCCAGCATCGCAAATCGGTGCACGAAGGGTGTGTGAGGTTGTTTCTGTTTGTGGGGAGGAACGTTGGCCACGACGAAATAGACGCGCTGCAATTTGCACCGTTCCACCGCCGCCCGCGCCAGCGCCACATGACCGCGATGAACGGGGTCGAACGTTCCTCCAAAGAGTCCAATGTTCATGAGGGAGAAACAATTCTACCTTCTATTTATAGCCTGCGCCGACGTCGATCGAAGCGATCGGATAACTGCGCATAACCGCGGATTCCGGAACCGTATCATCCACGTCCCGCGTTAATGTCCTTCAGCTGTTTAAAATTTAAGCAACCGTTGAAATCGGCCAATGTCCGGATGGCCAATGGCTCCCCGTCTTATTGTCTTGCTATGTCCGGATGAACTCCTGTAACTATCTTGTTTTACAGAATGTCACTAGGATGCGTTACATGCGAGTAACCCTCCCCCTACTACGCATTCCGCCTGCCCGTGCGCCCATCCTGCGGTATGGGGTGGCTGTGCTCAGCACTGCCTTGGCGCTGATCCCCACGGTCTTGCTGGCGGATGTTTCCGAAAGCCGTCTCGCGTTGTTCGGCGTGGCCGTCATGGTGAGCGCCTGGTACGGCGGATGGAAGCCCGGCGTGGTGGCCACTGCCTTTGCCCTTACCGTCAGCGCCTATTTCACCCTGGCAGGCGACCACACCCCGGATCAACTGCGCACCGCCATCCTCCGGCTGTCACTCTTCTTCTTCATCGCGATGCTGATTTGCTGGCTGAACGCAGCGCTGCGCGCGGCCCAGGAAAACCTTCGCCGATCGGAGGCGAACTTTCGCTCACTTGTAACGAATGCTCCCTACGGCATCTGCAGTTGCGATTCCAGCGGCAAAATTCTCGACGCCAATCCTGCGTTCCTTGAACTACTCGGCCTAAGTTCACCTGGCGATGTTATCGGTCAGCATATCTACAGCCTGTATGCCGAAAGCGAAGAGTGGTTTGATCTGGCCGACCATCTTCGGTCGGCGGCTCCCTTCAAGGGACTGACGGCCGAGTGGAAGCGCAAAACCGGCACGACGGGGGTTCGGGTCTCGGGACGGGCTGTGCCCAACGGCCGCAAAGAGGGTATCGTCTTCGAAATCTTCGCTGAGGATGTGACCGAACGCCGTGCGCTGGAGCAGCAGCTCCGTCAATCGCAGAAGATGGAAGCGGTTGGCCGCCTGGCCGGGGGAATCGCCCACGACTTCAATAATTTGTTGATGGTAATCTCTGGCTATTCAGAATTCCTGCTCGAACGCCTCGGCGGCGAGCCTCACCTTCGCGGGCCGGCACAAGAAATCGCCAGTGCCAGTGAACGGGCATCCGCGTTAACCCGCCAATTGCTGGCTTTCAGCCGAAAGCAAATGCTCGCTCCTCGAATCGTGAACCTCAACGATATCGCGACCGAGAACCTGAAGATGCTTACGCGCATGATCGGTGAAGACATCGATCTGGTCATGACCCCCGGCAAGAATCTCTGGTCCGTCCGCGCGGACGCCGGCCAGATCGAGCAGGTCATCATGAACCTTGCCGTGAATGCCCGCGATGCGATGCCCTCGGGCGGCAAGCTCACGATCGAAACGGCCAACATCACACTGGACGAAGAGTATGCGCGGGTGCACGCCCCGTTGCGACCGGGCGACTACGTGATGGCCTCGATCAGCGATACCGGCGCGGGAATGGACTCGGAGACCCAGTCGCATATCTTCGAGCCGTTCTTCACTACCAAGGGACCGAAAGGAACTGGCCTGGGTCTGTCGACTGTGTATGGCATCGTCAAGCAGAGCGGCGGATACATCTGGGTATACAGCGAAGTGGGTCGTGGCACAACGTTCAAGATTTATCTCCCGCGCGTACCTTCGGTAGAAGAACCCCTGGTGCAACCCGCGGTCTCCCCACTCCAGTTCCAGAAAGTGGAACCCGGCACGGAAACCATCCTGCTGGTGGAAGATGAGGCGAATCTACGATATCTCGCCAGG
>Ga0335080_10000107_pt1 | contig 71362 bp, 61 predicted proteins | sample Lox_Sample_34_FD_206720 | JGI IMG/M metagenome (GOLD analysis project Ga0335080, IMG submission 206720) | Soil microbial communities from Loxahatchee National Wildlife Refuge, Florida, United States - Lox_Sample_3.4 | ecosystem: Environmental > Terrestrial > Soil > Wetlands | place: USA... | reverse complement strand
GTTGTTCTGCATTGGTTTTCTTTTCCAGTTCCTGATTGCCGGGCTGACCGGAATCATCATGGCCTCGGCGCCTATCGATTGGCAGATCAGTTATTCGTACTTTGTTGTGGCGCACTTTCACTATGTAATTGTCGGCGGCATTCTGTTCGCTTTGTTTGGGGCCTTCTATTACTGGTATCCAAAGGTCACGGGAAGAATGTTAAGCGAGAGGCTGGGCAAATGGCACTTCTGGCTGTTTGTCATCGGTTTTCATCTCTGTTTTGACGTCATGCATATTCCCGGTCTGCTGGGTATGCCGCGACGCATTTATACCTACGAGCCCGGACGCGGCTGGGACACTTTGAACTTGATCATCACGATCGGGGCTTTCATCCAGGCGATCGCAATCGCAATTTTCGTCGGGAATCTCATCGTTTCCTACTTCAAAGGCGAGAAAGCGGGCAATGACCCGTGGGATGCGTGGACGCTCGAATGGTCGGTGAGTTCGCCTCCCCCGGCTTACAACTTCGCTACGGTTCCGGTTGTCGCGAGCCGGCGCCCCTTATGGGACGTGAAACATCCCGAAGATCCAGACAGCCGCTACGACTGAAAAAAAAGAAATGAGTGCCACTCCAATGACGTTCCCCGGTAGTTCCCCAGCGTGGCACCTTCCGTATCGAGGCAGGGTGGCGATGGCCGGGCTGATTATCGGCGAGTCAGCCATCTTCACAATTTTCGTCGTTGCGTACCTGTTCTATGCGGGCAAGAGCTTAAGTGGCCCTACACCGCAAGAGGTGCTCGATCCGCCGATCTTTTTCACGGTTTGTCTCTTGTCGAGCAGCCTTACTGTGCATCTGGCGAGCAAAGCACTGGAACGCGGGAACCTTCGGGCGTTCATGGGCCTATGGTTGCCGACGATTGTCCTCGGAGCCCTCTTCCTGTACGGCACGGGCCGGGAATGGCATCGCCTGATTTATGAGGACGGGCTGACTATTTCTACGAATCTGTTTGGAACGACTTATTACTCGCTCGTTGGCCTGCACGCTTTTCACGTCACTGCGGGGTTGATCATGCTTACGATTGTCGCGGTCCTCGCTTTGGCGGGCCGCGTAGGCGCGGAACAAGGCCCTCGCATCGACGTGCTGGCGATGTACTGGCATTTTGTGGATGCAGTGTGGGTCGTGGTGTTCACCGTGGTTTACGTTCTGGGGCGCTGAGGAAAGAAATGGGAACGCTGGTTTCAACGAAACAACTCGCCCCAATTGTGCAGAGGCCGCGCGAGCTCGAAGTTCCGGCTCCGACAGCGTGGCCGTTTGTTCTGGCGTTTGGCTGTGCACTGATGTTTGCCGGGCTCGTCACCTATGAAGCGGTAACAGTGCTCGGAGTTGTGCTGGGTGTAGCCGGTTGCGTCGGCTGGTTCCGCGAAGTGCTGCCGCGCGAGCATGAAATCAGTGTGCCAGTCGTGGGGGAGGAAATTCGTCCGACGACTGAACGCCGCGTGGTGGAGCGAGTACCAATCGCCGCCGAGCAGCTGCGGGCCTGGCTGCCAGTGCATACCTATCCGGTTTCAGCCGGCATCAAGGGCGGCCTGGCGGGAAGCGTGGCGATGGCGGTACTGGCCTGCGCCTATGGCGTTCTGAAGGTTGGAAGCATCTGGTATCCCATCAATCTGCTGGCCGCATCGGCCTATGCGCAGTCTATAAGGCTGGGGCCGGAGCAGCTGAAGTCATTTCATGGTGACAGTTTTGCCATTGCCTGCGGCCTGCACCTTCTCCTCTCGACGCTGGTAGGACTGCTGTACGGCGCCATGTTGCCGATGTTTGCGCGGCGGCCAATCGTGCTCGGTGGGTTGATCGCACCGCCGCTGTGGTCGGGGCTCTTGTACACAATCCTGGGTCTTCTTAATCCAACTCTTGCCAGCCACATCGACTGGCATTGGTTTGTGGCTTCGCAAGTGGCGTTCGGCGTTGTGGCGGGCATGGTGGTTATGCGGCAGGCGAAGATGCCGACCCGGGAGAACCTGTCATTTGCATTGCGCGCCGGAATTGAAGCTCCCGGAATCATGCCACCCCACGAAGGGGGAATACGCTGATGAAAAGAAATCGTAATTTGGGCGGATGCGGGGCGCTGGCGGTGATGCTGCTTTCGGGCTGCAGTTCTCCACACGGTCAGCCGCAGCTCGGCTCCGAGACGGTGGCACCGACCGAGGTTGTCGACTTCAAATCTCTGTACGCTGACAACTGCGCTGGCTGCCATGGGAGCGAAGGAAAAGGCGGCCCGGCAATTGGGTTAGCAGATCCGACCTATCTCAGAATCGCAGACGACGAGGCGATTCGCCAGATCACGGCGAAGGGCGTGCCCGGGACCTCGATGCCGGCTTTTGCCACGAGCGCCGGTGGAATGCTGACGGAGGGGCAGATTGATGTGATCGTCAGTGGGATCAGGTCGCGCTGGGCTAAGCCAACAATTCTCGATGGAGCAAATCCACCGCATTACGCGGCGAAATCTACCGGCAACGTTTCGCAAGGCGAAGTTGCCTACGGGATATATTGCGCGTCGTGCCATGGAGCATCGGGACAAGGGAGCAGCAAGGGCAGCGCCATCACGAATGATTCGTTTCTTGCCCTGATCAGCGATCGGGGTCTGAGAACGATCGTGATCACGGGGCGTCCGGAATTTGGGGCTCCGGATTGGCGAGGAAATGTCCCGGGCAGGCCAATGTCAGACCAGGAGATCACGGATGTAGTGGCGTGGCTGGCTTCACGACGCGTGCAAACTCCGGGACAGCCGTATTCTGCCTCTTACAATGCGCGGCAACAGGAGCCGAAAAATGTCGAATGAAGAAGGACTTTCGCGCCGCGGATTCTTCACAAAGCTGGCAATTGCATTCAACGGAGTCGTGGGGATCGCTCTGGCGGTGCCGATTGTGAAATACCTGTTTTCCTCCATCACGCTCGGGCGGGCCGACTCGTATCTTTCTTGGGTATCGCTCGGCAAGGTCAACGACTTTCCTGAAGGCGAGACGCGGCTGGCAACTTTCAAGAATCCCTACGTGATGCCGACCGACGGGAAGACCGTAGGCACCGCGTGTTGGGTGCGCCGCATTGCGGGAGACCATTTCCAAGTTTTCGCAGTGAACTGCGCGCACTTGGGCTGCCCCGTCCGCTGGTTCCCGCAATCCGGTCTGTTCATGTGCCCGTGCCACGGAGGAGCCTACTATCGCGACGGCTCGCGGGCGTCGGGGCCTCCCGAGCGCGGTCTATTTGAATACCCGTACAAGGTGGAGAATGACATTGTCAGCATTCAGGCTGGCGAACTGCCCACGCCCGGAGCGGCGATGGCCACTCTTACCGGAGAGAAACCGCCATGCGCGTCCTGATGGGCAAGGTCGGAGCCTGGTTCGACGAGCGATTACAACTGGCTGCGCCCATCCGGGAGGCGGTCGAACATCCCGTGCCAAGAAGGACTGCGAGCTGGTGGTATGTATTCGGCAGCGCCGCGCTCACGGTCTTTCTGTTGCAGGTCGTGACGGGGATACTCCTCGCGCTGATTTATGTGCCATCGGCAGGGGAGGCATGGAGCAGCCTCCAGGCGTTGAATCATCAGGTCGAACTGGGATGGTTCATTCGCGCGGTGCACGGCTGGGGCTCAAACTTCATGGTCGCGGTTGTCTTGATCCACATGGCCCAAGTCTTTTTGTTTGGAGCCTACAAATTTCCCCGCGAACTGACCTGGGTTATCGGGGTCTTCCTGTTGCTAATGACTCTCGGGATGGCATTCAGCGGGCAGGTTCTCCGCTTCGATCAGGACGCTTATTGGGGGTTGGGAATCGGAGCGTCGATCTCCAGCCGCGTACCGATCATCGGGCCATGGGTCGTGAGGCTTCTGCTCGGAGGGCCGATCATCGCGGGCGCTACTCTGTCACGCTTCTTCACGCTGCATGTGTTCGTGATTCCGGGGCTCCTGATCGGGTTTGTTGGATTGCATCTCCTGATGGTGCTTAAGCTGGGTATCAACGAATGGCCGATGCCGGGACGCATCGTGAAGCGAGCCACCTATGTGACCGAGTACCACGAACTCATCAAGAGAGATGGCGCTCCGTTCTTCCCGTATACGATCTGGAAAGATCTGTTCTTTGCGGCATTCATGATCCTGGCTGTCGTCGGCTGCGCGCTGTACTTCGGACCGTTTGGTCCGACGGGGCGGCCGGACCCGACAATCATCCAAACGGCGCCTCGGCCTGACTATTTCTTCCTCTGGCTTTACGCTTTGCTTTCCCTGCTTCCGGCGTCGCTCGAAACGCCGGCGCTCCTGATCGGGCCAGTCGTTGCGATCATTGGGTTAGTCCTCCTACCGTTTCTTTCGGGTGAAGGAGAAAAGAGTTGGAAGCGCCGTCCAATCGCGGTTCTCACCGTGCTGTTGATCGCGATCGTTCTGGGTTCGTTTACTCATCTGGCCGAGACGGCCCCGTGGAGCCCGCACATGAACTCATGGAGCGGGGATCCAATTCCGGAGAGATACCTGCATCGGACGAGCGCGCTGGAGCGGCAGGGAGCGCTCGTTTTTCAAGTCAAGCAATGCCGTAACTGCCATTCCCTGGGAGAAACCGGCGGACAGAGAGGGCCGAGTCTTGACAGCGTTGCGGTGCGGCTCACGCAAGACCAGTTGATTCGGCAGGTGATTCAAGGCGGCGGAAACATGCCTGCGTATGGCAAGAACTTGAGCCCGGCGGAGACCACGGCGCTGGTCGCTTTTCTTGAGACGTTGCATCCGGCCGGTCAAGCTCCTGCGCGCGATGCCTCACGAGACATTGTGCTGAAGGAAAGCGCAGAGAAGGTTCCCGCCGTTCAGCCCTAGGATAGCTGCCATGTCGCATGATCACAGCGCGTTGTGGGACGTTTCAGGGCTGCTCACGTTCTTCTTGATTTTTGCGGCGCTGGTGTATGTGCGCGCTTGGTTCCGGATTCGGGGGAGCGCCGTCCGGTTATCGAGTGTGCGCGCCGTGAGTTTTATTTCCGGTTTGTTTCTGATCTGGATCGCGGTGGCTTCGCCAATTGCCGGCTTCGATCACGAATTGCTCACCGTCCACATGATTCAACACCTGCTGCTGATGACGCTCGCTCCACCGTTGCTATGGATGGCGGAGCCGGTACTGGCAGCCGGGCGCGCTCTGCCTGAACGGTTGGTGAGTCGCGTAAAAGACGGATTGCTGCGGAGACTGTCTTTAGGGCGACTGGCAAGGGTACTTACAAAGCCCGCATTTTGCCTGGCCGCTGCCTCGACGGTGCTGATCGGATGGCATATTCCCGGGTCCTTTGCGTTTGCCATGAAGTCGCAGACATGGCATCTGGTGCAACAAGCGACATTTCTTGCCGCTGGCCTGTTGTTCTGGTGGCCGATTGTTCAGCCATGGCCCAGCAGCAGCCGTTCGGAGCTGTCGCTCATCCTCTATCTTTTCTTCGCGACACTGCCATGTGACGTTCTCTCAGGATTTCTGGTGTTTTGCGACCGCGTGGTTTATCCGGCTTACACTTCTTCATCGCACTTGTTTGGTTTTTCCGCTCTTGGAGATCAGCAATGCGCGGCTGCTCTGATGTGGACGTGTGTCACGCTTGTCTACCTGGTGGCGGGGGCGATTCTTACCATCCAACTACTCGCGCCCCAGAACGTGTACAAGATGGCACTGCCGGCCGGCGCTGGTTTGTCTCCGAACGTAGTTCAACACAATGCGGGGGGGGCATGAACACCAGCGTGCCTCCCGGCTCCTCCATCGGCAGATTCGATGCCCATGTAGTTCGGTTCGCTCCGGCCGCAACGTCTACGCGGTTGTCGGACTACTGGGCGCTGACGAAACCAGAAATCAACTTCCTGATTGTCATCACCACGTTTGCGGGATTCTATTTGGGATGGGCAGGTGCGTGGAACCGCTCTGCATTTCTTCTCGCAACTCACGCTGTGCTTGGCACTCTGCTGGTGGCAAGTGGAACCGGAGCGCTGAATCAGTACATGGAGCGTGACTTCGACGCGCAAATGCGCAGAACGGCGCGCCGTCCGCTCGCGGCTGGGCGTCTGAAGCCTTCTTCCGCTCTTTGGTTCGGCATCACGTTATCAGTGCTTGGCAGTTTTTATCTCGCTGTCATAGTCAATTGGCTTTCCAGCCTGCTCGCGGTCGGAACGCTGTTGTGTTACCTCTTTGTATACACACCCCTGAAGCGAAAAACTCCTTTGTGCACTTTGGTGGGCGCATTCCCGGGTGGCCTGCCGCCGCTGATCGGTTGGGCCGCAGCCACTGGACGGCTCACACGCGCTGCCTGGCTGCCCTACACCGTGCTTTTCCTTTGGCAGTTTCCCCACTTCATGGCGATTGCGTGGATGTACCGTGAGGATTACGCGCGCGCAGGCTACCAGGTGTTGCCGGTTGGCTGGCGAGCGAAAATCAACCTGATGAATCGGCAAACCCTATTGCCGCTGCTGGCGCTCTTGATTGTTAGCCTGGTTCCGGCGCTGGCCGGCGGCGCCGGAAGTTCTTACGGTATTGGAGCGTGCGTGCTGGGTGCTGGATTCCTTTATTGCGGAGCACAATTTGTTCTGCAACGATCCAGCGCAGCGGCCCGGCGATTGCTGGGCGCATCGATCTTTTATCTTCCATTGCTGTTCATGTTGATGATGCTTGCCAAAGGTTAGAACAACTTGAGGACTGTGATCTACAGCTGAGATACGGCAACAGAGGCCGGCTGGACCTGCGGAGCTTTTCCTTCAGCGCTTGCCGCGCCCGTCCGGTTCGACGTTTCCGTCAGATCCCTTAGCCATTCGAAGGACGAGGGCGACAACATGTCTTTGCGAACCCGCCAGCGCCAATTTCCACCGGGCTGCCCCGGGACATTCATGCGGCTTTCTGCCCCGAGGTTCAGCAAATCCTGCAATGGTGTAATCGCGAGGGCGGCCTTCGAAGACCATGCAAGATAGGTCAGCGAAGGCGCGGCATCAGCGGCGCTGCCTGGGGCTCGCTTGAGGTAATTCCAGAAGTTCCGGCGCTGATAGTCGGGTAATTCGTCGTACCACTCTCGAGTGGGCGCATTGTCATGCGTGCCAGTGTAGACCACGGTGTTGCTGACGAAGTTGCGGGGCAGGTAGGGATTGTCAGAACTACCGTCGAAGGCAAACTGCAAAACACGGGTTCCGGGAAGTTGAAACTGATCGCGCAACGACCGCACATCCGGAGTAATGATTCCGAGATCTTCGACGATGAAGGGCAGGCTGCCCAGATTGAGAGAGACGGCCTGGAAAAAGTCAGCACCGGGGCCTTGCACCCACTGGCCGGTTTGCGCGGTCGGGGCGCCCTCGGGCACATGCCAAGCGGCAGCAAATCCGCGGAAGTGATCCAGCCGAATCGCATCCACGTGTGCGAGCAAGGCACGGATGCGATCGATGGCCCACCGGTAGCCGGTGGCGCGAAGAGCGTCCCAGTTGTAGACGGGATTTCCCCACAACTGTCCTCGTGAGCTGAAGTAGTCGGGAGGGACTCCGGCGACAAACCTGCGTCGTCGGCGCTCATCGAGGAGAAACAGTTCCGGGTTTGCCCAGACATCGCTGGAATCCGGAGAAACAAAGAAGGGCAGGTCGCCTATGAGCTTCACGCCCCTCGAATGCGCGTAGGTCTTGACTTTGTCCCCCTGGCGGAAGAGGAGAAACTGCGCGAACGAGGTCTGTTCGATCTCATCAGCTAACTCGCGCCGCGCACCCGCCAAGGCCTCGGGTCGGCGTTCAACCAGATCCTCGGGCCATTCGAGATAATATGCGCCGTTGTACTTCGCCTTCAAAGCCCGAAAGAGCGCGTAATCGTTCAACCAGTGTTCGTTCTGGTTCCGGAATTCATCAAATTCCGGTCGCAGATTGGCACTGGCATCAGACTTGAAGTGCTTCCACGCAAGCTGAAGAAGGCGGTCTTTGAACGGAATCACGGAATCGTAGTCGACGAAGTCAGAAGGGAAATGAGATTCGCAATCTTTCGGGGTCAGCAACCCGTCGGCTATGAGGCTCTCCGGGCTGATCACCAGTGCGTTGCCGGCGAAGGATGACATCGGCTGATAAGGCGAGTTGCCATAACCAGTCGGTCCGAGCGGAAGAGACTGCCACCAGCGCTGTCCGCTGTCATGAAGAAGGTCAATCCAAGAATAGGCGGACGGTCCGAGATCGCCGATGCCGTAAGCCGAAGGAAGAGACGTCGCGTGCAAGAGCAGGCCGGAAGCGCGGTAGTCGGATGGAAAGGGAGAAATGGCGCTTGGCTGAACGTCGGAGCTCACGCAGGGGCTCCCGAGGAGAGTGCGTTGCCGACAATTTCCTCCGCCTCGCTCAGAATCGCGTTCAGATGCGGCTGGCCCTGAAAGCTTTCAGCATAAATCTTGTAGATGTTTTCCGTGCCCGAAGGACGGGCCGCAAACCATCCATTCTTGGCGACAACTTTCAGTCCGCCGATTGGAGCCTGATTGCCCGGAGCCTTGGTCAGCTTGGCAACGATGGGTTCGCCCGCCAAATTGGATTCTTTCACGGCATCGGCCGATAGTTTCTGCAACTTCGCTTTCTGTTCCGGATTGGCCGGCGCATCGATGCGGGTGTAGTACGGCGTACCGAACTCTGCGGTAAGCTCACGGTAGTGCTCTCCGGGGTCTTTACCCGTTGCAGCGGTAATTTCGGCCGCGAGCAGCACCATGATGAGGCCATCTTTGTCCGTGGCCCATGGAGTTCCGTCGTGGCGCAGAAAGCTTGCTCCGGCGCTTTCTTCTCCGCCGAAACAGAACGAGCCGTCGACGAGTCCTGGGACAAACCACTTGAAGCCGACGGGCACCTCGGATAAGCGTCGCCCGAGTTTGCTGACGACCCGGTCAATCATGCTGCTGCTCACCAGCGTTTTGCCGACAATGACGTTCTGCCGCCACGCGAGCCGATGGGTGAGGAGATATTGAATGGCTACTGCCAAGTAGTGATTGGGATTCAGCAATCCGGCAGCCGGACTAACAATGCCGTGCCGATCTGCGTCGGTGTCGTTGCCAAAGGCGAGTTGGAACTGATCTTTCAATCCGACCAGCCGGGCCATGGCGTAAGGGCTCGAGCAATCCATGCGAATTTTCCCGTCGTGATCGACCGTCATGAATGAAAACGTCGGGTCGATTTTCGTGTTGACGACGTTGATGTCCAATCCATAAATCGAGTTGATCGGCTCCCAGTATGGGAGTGAGGCTCCGCCCAGGGGATCGGCTCCAAGCTTCAGATGGGCGTTGCGGATTGCATCCATGTTCACGACGTTCTTAAGATCCCGCACGAACGGCATCACCAAATCTTCCTGATGCGTGCTGGTTGCGACGATTGCCTTTTCGTAGGGTATGCGCTTCACATCCTTGTTTCCGGAGCGCAGCAAGTCGTTGGCGCGGTTTTGCACCCAGCCGGTGATATCGGTATCGGCCGGGCCACCGTTGGGCGGGTTGTACTTGAAACCTCCGTCCTCAGGCGGATTGTGCGAGGGCGTAATGACGATGCCGTCGGCTAGATGTCCTTTCCGTCCGCGGTTGTAGACGAGAATGGCGTGAGAGATTACTGGTGTCGGGGTAACGCCGTCGTCTTGCTGAATGATGGTCTCAACCCGATTCGCCGCCAGCACTTCGAGGGCGGAGCGCTGCGCGGGTTCAGAAACCGCATGAGTATCCTTCCCCATATATAAAGGACCGTCAATTCTTTGACCTTTGCGGTATTCGCAGATGGCCTGCGTGATTGCCAGGATGTGGGCTTCGTTAAAGGTGCCGTGAAACGCTGAGCCGCGATGCCCGCTGGTGCCGAAAGAGACGAGTTGATTGCGGTCGCTCACGTCGGGTTCACGTTCGTAATAGTCCTGTCGCAGACGGGCCGGATCGATCAGCAGCTCTTTTGGCGCGGGCTTTCCTGCCAGAGGGGAAATCTTTGGACCCTGTGCAACGGATTGCTTTTCTAAAGTATGGGGCATGGCTCCGCCTTCCAGATTTCAGTTGCGTATTCGTGAATAGTGCGGTCGCTGGAAAACTTTCCCGAGCTGGCGATGTTCAGGATGGCCTTTTGCGCCCACTCGTTGCGATTGGCGTAAAGCTTGCCAAGCGCGTCCTGCGCTTGAACATAAGAAGTTAGGTCCGCCAAGTGCATGTAGTGATCGCCATTGGTGAGCAGCGTGTCGCGAATCAGAGCGAAGGCCCCCGGCTCGTTACGGCTGAAGTGATCGGAGAAGATCAGGTCGAGAGCTGCCCGCGTTTCAGGTTCGTTGTCATAGTGCCAGTGCGGGTTGTACCAGGCCTGGCTATTTTGCACTTCGTCCACGGTGAGGCCGAAGAGGAAAAGATTCTCTTTTCCGGCTTCCTGAGCCATCTCGATGGTGGCGCCGTCGAGCGTACCTACAGTCAGAGCTCCATTCATCATGAATTTCATGTTGCTGGTGCCGCTTGCTTCATATCCCGCGGTCGAAATCTGGTTGGAGACATCGCTGGTCGGGATCAAACGCTCTGCCAAGGAGACATTATATTCGGGCAGGAAGATCACCTTCATGCGGCCGCGGACGATTGGATCGCCATCAATCGTGCTGGCCAGGTTGTTGATGAATTTAATGATGAGCTTGGCAAGCTTATAAGCGGGTGCGGCCTTGCCGGCGAAGAAGAACGTGCGCGGGGCCATCTCGATGTCCGGCTTTTCGCGCAAGCGGTTGTAGCAGACGATGATTCGAAGCGCATTCAGCAGTTGCCGCTTGTATTCATGAATGCGCTTGATCTGGGAGTCGAAAATCGTGTCAGGATCGACGACCTGTCCGGAAGTTGCCTTAAGCCAGCCGGCGAATTTTACTTTCGCATCGCGTTTTGACGCATGAAACGCTTCCTGGAGACTGGAATCGCCGGATAACGCTTTGAGGCGACTCAACTGGCTCAGGTCGGCGATCCACCGATCCCCGATCGCATTGGTGATCGCCGCCGACAGTCCCGGATTCGCTTCCAGCAACCAACGCCGTGGCGTCACGCCGTTGGTTTTGTTGTTAAAGCGTTCGGGAAACATCTCGGCCAGGTCCTTGACAGTTGTCGTACGCAGCAATTTCGAGTGAATGGCCGCGACCCCGTTTGTACTATGGGAGCCAACGATCGCGAGGTTCGCCATACGAATCTTGCGTGAAGGCTTCTCCTCAACGAGGCTGATACGCTCAATCCGGCTCTCATCTCCCGGGAATCGAACTTGAACTTCATCGAGCAACCGGCGATTGATCTCGTAGATGATCTCAAGTTGACGGGGAAGCATCAGTCCAAACCACGTAGCGGGCCATTTCTCGAGAGCCTCGGGCAATAACGTGTGGTTCGTATAGGCCAGGGTTCGCCGGGTCAGGTCCCACGCCTTATCCCACCCAAGGCGCGCATCGTCCAGCAAAATGCGCATCAATTCTGCGACCGCCATGGAAGGGTGTGTGTCATTGAGTTGGATGGCCGCCTTCTCGGGCAACTTCTCCCAATCCGTGTTGTGCCGCTGAAAACGGCGTATCAAATCGGCCAGAGAGCATGCGACCAGAAAGTACTCTTGCATGAAGCGCAATTCCTGTCCGGCCGTTGTGGAATCGTCTGGATAGAGCACCCGGGTCAGCGATTCCGCTTCAAGCGTTCCCGCGAGCGCACCGACGAAATCTCCGGTGCCGAATTCCTGAAAATCGAAGTAGTCAGGAGCGGCGGCTGCCCAGAGGCGGAGAGTGTTGATGGTCTTTCCCCCGTAGCCAACCACCGGACGATCAAATGGAATTCCGCAAAGGCTGGAGGGCTGATTTGGGATCATTTCGACTCTTCCGTCGCGAAGCTTGAAGCTGCAATTCAGCTTGATTTCGACTTTTTCATGCAGGCGCGCGATTTCCCATGGGTCACCGTCGCGTAACCAATTGTCGGGGTTTTCCTGCTGCCATCCGTTCACAAACGATTGCCGAAACATTCCGTATTCGTAGCGGAGGCCATAGCCAGTTGCGGGAAGCTGCAAGGTGGCCATCGAATCCAAGAAACACGCTGCGAGGCGGCCGAGGCCGCCGTTGCCAAGACCGGCATCCGGTTCCTGCTCGATCAATTCGAGCCAGTCGAGATGTTTCTCGCGCACAACATCCTGAGCCAATGGATCAAGTAACAGATTGGTAACATTGTTGGCCAATGAACGCCCAAGCAGAAATTCCATTGAGAGGTAGTAAACGCGCTTGGCATTGGTTTGCTCATAGGTGGTTTTGGTCTGGACCCAGCGCTGGGCGAGAATGTCGCGTACGGAATGAGCAAAGGCTTCAAAGCGCTCGCGGGCACTTGCCACTTTCGGATCGATGGCGCGATCGAAGACCAGATGCCGCTCGTAGATGGCGCCCTTGTGCTCGGCGAACCGAAATGCGTCGCCGCCGTATCGTTGAAGAACCTCCGAAGGATCTTCTGGCTTGGCGTTCATGGGGACGACGTTTCCGGGTTTGGGTTGTGATACAACTTTTGTGCTCATTCGAGGACCTCGCACTCGCCTTGTTTGACTTTGATTATTTGAGACGCTGAAAGGTTACAGAGGCTTTACTTACGCTCCTACATGGCGGTCGTCGTCCCACAACCGAACCGCAGAGTGGGACAGATTGTGTTCATAGCTGAGAGCGCTAAGACTGGCGGGACTCAACAGGAAGAACCTTCCGCCAGCGGGACCCACACCGAGCCAGCATGCCGCCAGCACGCGAATAAAGTGGCCGCTGGAAAAGAGTAATACATCACCTGAGATGCTACGTATGCGTTGGATGACGCGATCCGCACGCGCGCCGATTTGCTGTAGCGATTCCCCACCCGGGCAACCGTCGCGAAACAGGTCCCAGTCTGGGCGCTGTTTGAGAATCTGCGCGGAGGTCAGTCCTTCATAGTTCCCGTAGTTCCACTCGACCAAGTCCGAATCTGTTTCGGCAGAAGCTTCAAAGCCAGCCAAGGCGCAGGTCCGAGCGGCACGTTGGAGCGGGCTTGTAAGAATCCTGGCAAACGCCAGTGCCTTGAGCCGTTCTCCTAGCCGCACGGCATTTCGCTCGCCATCCGGGGTCAAGGGGAGATCGGTGAGTCCGGTGTGTTGGCCGGAGTGGGTCCAGGCCGTATTGCCGTGTCGCGCTAAATAGACGACAGGCATTTTGATACTCCGATTCTCCTCGTGCGCTGGGGAGGCGCCATGCGAGGTTGGGTCGCTGGGTAAGTTCAAACTCGATGGCGGGGACAGCAGGGATTTCACCAGGGTTCCTCCCAGAGATGTCAGTTAAGCCGTGGATTGCAGTCGCATCCGTTGTGCCAAATGCGAAGGTTGCGGATCGATTTAGCAGACTTGTTTTCAGGAGTTTGACATTAGCGAGCCCGCGGCACCCGCGAGGTGATCCCGGGGACGGCTGGGAAGCTTCGTCAGGTGCCAAATACTTGCCAGCGCCGCACCCGGGAAATCTTTGTTCGTCGGCGATGGCGTCCTCTTTGTAAAGTACTTGTGTTCGTGGAAATGGCCTTTGGTTTGCAATTGCGTATCCGGATAGCTTCTTATGCTCTTGTCAAAAGAAATATGAATGCGGTTTTAGACATCACGGAACTGGATCGCCACTTCGGTATTCCTGGCGTTGCGCGGGTCTCGGAAGGCAATGGCGGCCTCTCACGAGTCAACATTACAAACCCGGTGGCGCACGGTGAGATTTATATGCATGGAGCGCACGTGACTTCCTGGCGTCCCGCGGGCGGGGAGGAAGTGTTTTTTCTCAGCACTGAATCGCGATGGGAGCAGGGCCAAGCAATTCGTGGTGGAGTGCCGATCTGCTTTCCATGGTTCCGTGGTAAGGCACACGATGCGAGGGCGCCGGCGCACGGATTCGCGCGCACAAGAGTATGGCAGCTGGAATCCATTTCTGAGACCGGCGCCGGCGTGACTGTGAGCATGTTCATCGAGAGCGATGCGCAAACGCAACGATGGTGGCCCGGCGAATTTCGTCTAGTCCATCGAGCTACCTTTGGCTCTGACCTCAGGCTGGAACTGGTCTGCACCAATGCCGGCAAAACTCCTTTTCGCTTCGAGGAAGCGCTGCATGCTTACAATCGGGTGGCCGAGGTCAGTGATGTACGTGTGCAGGGTCTCGATGGGGGACGGTTTCTTGACAACATGGACTCGAACAAGGAAAAGGTGCAGTTTGGGGATGTGACCGTCACTCGCCAGACTGACATTGCGTTCATGGGTACCACGGCGAGTGTCGATCTGGTTGATCCGAAGATGCGCCGTCGAATTCGATTGCAGAAGAAGAATTCGAGCACCACGGTCGTGTGGAATCCGTGGCAAGAAGGGGCGAGCAAGCTTCGGGACCTGGGTGAGGGGGAATGGAAACAGTTTCTGTGCGTGGAAAGCAGCAACATTATCGGCAACGCGGTCACGCTTGCGCCCGGGCAGGAGCACACCATGTCAGCGGTGCTGAGCATGGAAGAGCTTTGAAGGCAACCTCGGTTAGATTATTGAAATTGCACGACAGGAGAATGCCATGACTTTGCTGGAATCACTCAAGCAGTACACGATAGTCGTCGCCGACACTGGTGACATCGAGGCCATCCACCGGCACCGGCCACAGGATGCGACAACCAATCCCTCTCTCCTTTATCATGCCGCGCAAATGCCTGCTTACCGGCACCTGGTGGAGGAGGCGGCCGAGCAGTCCTCAGAGCTGGGCGGAAGCCACGAGCAGATGGCGGAAGAGTTTATCGACCAGATGTTTGTTCTCTTTGGAAGCGAAATTCTCAAAGTAGTTCCCGGCCGCGTATCGACTGAGGTGGCAGCCAGCCTGAGTTTCGATACTCTTGGCACCATTGCCAAGGCGCGCAAGCTGATCTCGTTGTATCAGAAGCAGGGTGTGTCGCGAGAGAGGATCCTGATCAAGATCGCCAGCACGTGGGAAGGCATTCGGGCGGCGAACGAGTTGGAGCAGGAAGGAATTCATTGCAACCTGACGCTACTATTCAGCTTTGCCCAGGCAGTCGCATGCGCCGAGGCCGGAGTTACGCTGATCTCGCCCTTCGTGGGACGTATCTACGACTGGTACAAGAAGGAAGGAGGCGGCAAGGAAATTCCGCCCGACCAGGATCCGGGAGTTGCCTCGGTCACTCGCATCTACAACTACTACAAGAAATTCGGCTACAAGACCCAGGTCATGGGGGCGAGTTTCCGCAATGTGAATCAGATTGTCAATCTCGCGGGAAGCGACTTGCTGACCATCAGCCCAGACCTGCTGGACCAATTGGAGCAGACTCAGGGCACGATGGAGCGGAAGCTAGACCCCACCACAGCGCCTAACAGCCAGGGCGAGCAACTACGACTCAGCGAAAAAGCTTTCCGCTGGATGCACAATGAAGACGCCATGGCGACAGAGAAGCTGGCCGAAGGCATTCGCAAATTCAATGCCGACGCGCAAAAACTGCAAGAGTACGCCCTCTCGCAAGTTTCGAGAAAGGCGGTTGCGTAGGGGAGCAGGGCATTTGTGACGCCGGCCCGGCGGCAAGCAAGACGAACCGCTTTCGCGGTTGCGAAATAGAACGCGAACCTTCCCCGCTGCTACATTCATCTTCTTACTAATGACGACTTCGGACGCGCTGGCCTTACAGAAAGATTTCGGAATTGACGTGTACCTGCGCAAGCGATTGTTGCCGGTCGAAGGCGCAATCCCGCAGCTACCGCAAACCGACATGTATGGAAACTCCATTCCGGCCGGCAGCGTCGGCGGAGACCTCTTCGAGTACATCAATTTTCAGCAGCGGTACAGCATTGATCGCCGGATTGCCCGCGCATTGCAGCTCTCCAAGGAATATCTCGACCCGCTTGCCGAAGGCCAGACTCCACGGAACACGGTAGACGAGCATGTGCACTGGCTGCAATCCAGATCAAACCCGAGCGATGTGTCGGAAGCGGAGTACAGAAAGGCCAAGAGTTCGGAGCGGCTTAGAGTTGCGGATAACCTGCAAGCTCTTTACACGACGGCGGGCGCGCTATTGGTAGATGCACAGGGGCATGAGATCATCTCCGCAAAAATCGCATCCACTGTGCACGACACGTTTCATGCCCTGATGCTCACGGAACTTGACCGGCATGGAAAAACGACGCCCGAGTTGTTCGAAAACATCAATCTTCGTCTGGCGCAATCGGTAACCGCCCGCAATGCTCTGGGCCTGGATACCAGCGACCATTCGCGCGAAATTGCAACCATGATTTACGGCGAAATATACCCCGACGGCCGTTTTCGTTTCGTGAATTTTGGCAGTCCGCCGCCGCTGGTGTTTTCGGCGGAGTTCGGCTGTTTCGTCGGGATGAATACAGACCAACTGGTGCAATTCCCGGCGCTGGGATTGGAGATTCCCGAGGACAATCCTGACCGCAATAAATATTATTCCCTTGCGCTCCGGCAACGCCGGTTTGATTCCTCCGATGTAGGACAGATTACGTTGATGAGTCCCGGGGACATTATCTTTCTTTATTCCGATGGTGTGTATGACGGCAGTGACCAACAAGGCCGCGAAGCGCTCGAAGGCATCGTGCGCGAACACAAGAGCCGGCCTTCCAAAGAGATCTGTAGCGTGATTCTGGACTATGCACTAGAGCAGGACGCCTATCTTAAACGCATCGGGGAGCCAGACCGCATCGACGACAAGACTGCGTTCGTCATTAAGCACGGATAAGCGCTTTTGATCCTGCGCACGTCAAGCAATCGCCGACTCGTTGTTCCTTTCAACCCTGGACTTGACTGCGCTTTCCCCGGCGACGGCATGATTGAAGTCGAAGTCTGTGGGAGCCACACCGGTGATGAGCCTCGCCCCTCGGCTGAAAGTCAAGTCCTGGATCGCCCATTTTATGAAAACCACGATGCGGCTCTGGAACTCGACGATGTACATGAGGTGGACAAACACCCACACGATCCAAGCCGGTAAGCCCCAAAGATGTATACCGAAAACGTCTGCCACAGCGGCCGCACGTCCAATGACGGCAAGATTTCCTTTGTCGAAGTAGTTGAACGCAGCCGGTTTCGGTTTGCCTTTCACTTTCCTCACGACCGCCTTCGCCGCGTAGGCGCCTCCCTGCATGGCTACCTGCGCCACGCCTTGCAGGGGCTTGCCGTGCAAGTCGATCGAGAGCGCCATATCTCCCACGACGAAGATGTCGGGAAAATTGGCGATGGTCAAGTCGGGGCCGACTTTGATCCTTCCACCACGATCCGTTTCCGCACCCGTACGCTGCGCCAGCGTTTTAGTGAGTGGAGATACGGCTACACCTCCAGCCCAGATCACCGTTTTTGTAGATAGCGTCTGAGAGGTGCCGTTGGTCTGGTAGCTCAAGCCGTCCCGGGTGATCTCATGCACCATCGCGCCCATCCTTGTCTTCACCCCAAGTTTCGTGAGCGATCGCACGGCTTTCCCGGCCAGGTCTTCGGGAAATGACATGAGCACGCGTGGCGCGGCATCGAGCAAAATAATCTGTGCATCCTTTGGATTGATGGAGCGGAAGTCGTGCCTGAGTGTCTCCTGCGCAATTTCGGCGATGGCTCCAGCCAGTTCAACGCCCGTGGGACCCGCCCCGACGATGGTGAACGTCAGCCATGCATGGCGTTCGGCGGGATCGGGAATCCGTTCCGCGATCTCGAATGCATAGAGAATCTTGTGGCGAAGGGTGGTCGCTTCTTCCACACTCTTCAGGCCGGGGGCCCATTTTTGCCATTCGTCGTGTCCATAGTAAGAAGTTCGCGACCCGGCGGCTACGATCAGAGAGTCATACTCGACCCGGGCACCGTCGGCGAGCGCTACTTGCTTCGCTATCGGATCAATATCCTCGACCTCGCCGAGCAACACACGCGTATTTTTCTGGCGGCTCAAGACGCCGCGAAGAGGAGCTGCGATTTCACCAGGCGAGAGCGAGCCGGTGGCAACCTGATAGAGGAGCGGCTGAAACAAGTGATAGTTGCGGCGGTCGATCAGGGTAACATCGACTGGCGCCGATTTCAAAGCCTGGGCCGCGGATAATCCCCCAAATCCGCCGCCGATAATAACGACCTTCCAACGTTCACTCATAGCACTCTTGCACTCCTGAACTCTTTACACGCTCAACGGATTATTTCTCGCTCGAAGCAAAACTACGATCGATCTCGGCGCCAGAGGGTAGGTCAGCGATTGCAAAGACTCGCCATGATCTGAAAAATCGCCAGGACTCGGCAGGGCGGTATCTACAATTCGGACCCACTCCTGCGCCGCTCCCTCCTGAACCTCGAACTCCAACAGGTCCCAGTAGGCGTTGATCATCACGTAGATGTCCTGATCGTTTTGTGAAGACCCGTGCAAACAGAACGCCAAACTATGAGAGTCATGCGAGAGGTCGGCGTTCTCGCCGACGCCATACCATGTCACATCCTCCCGCCAGAAACGGCTGCGGCTGAGCGAAGGATGCCGTTTCCGGAAAGCAATCACGTTCTTGAAAAAACGAAAAACGTCCCGATTCGTCTGCAACTGGCTCCAGTCGAGCCATCCGGTCTGGTTGTCCTGGTTGTAAGGGTTATTGTTGCCGAATTGTGTGTTAAGGAATTCGTCGCCGGCACGGAACATCGGGGTTCCGTTCGAAAGCATGAGCAGACAGAAAAAATTTTTCACCTGCCGGCGCCGCAACGCGAGCACGTCGTCCTGTGCGCCCTTGTCACCCTCGAAGCCACAATTCCAGCTGTAGTTGGCGTCCGTGCCATCCTGATTGTTGTTGCCATTCGGCCAGTTGTGCTTCTCGTTATAAGCGACGAGATCGTAGAGCGTAAAGCCATCGTGAGAAGTCACGAAATTCACGCTCTGGTAAGCGTGATATGCCTCGGCACGGTCATCGGGAAAAAGATCGTCGCTGCCGTAGAGACGGCGCATCAGGTCGGGCACCATTCCCGCATCTCCCTTAACGAAACGGCGGATATCATCCCGGAATCTTCCATTCCACTGTAGCCAGGTGATGCCGGGGAATCCGCGGCCGAGTTGGTAGGCGCCGGTATCCCAGGGCTCGGCGATCAAGCGTAATTTCCCGAGCTCCGGATCGGCCGCAATTTCCGCGAAGATCGGTGCGTGTCCCCAGTTAAGAGAGCCGTCTGCGTTACGACTGAAGACGGAAGCGAGGTCGAAGCGGAAGCCATCAATGTGCATCTCGCGCTTCCAATAACGCAGGCTGTCCATCACCATTTTGCGGACATGGCCGCGGCCAAAATTCATCGTATTGCCCGTACCCGAATGATTCGCGTAGGGACTGGCCGGGTCGGATGACATCATGTAGTAGCTGGCGCTGTCCAAGCCCTTGTAGCTGTAGATTGGACCGCGGTGATCTCCTTCGCAGGTGTGGTTGTACACCACATCCAAGATGATCCCGATGCCTGCCTCATGAAAGGCCTTCACCATATTCTTGAATTCAAGGTGCTCTTCATCGGTCCCGGTGCTTGAGTACTGGGAGTGCGGAGCAAAGAAGTTCAGGGGCATGTATCCCCAGTAATCGCCTTCCTGCGGGTCCCGCTGAAAGACCGGCATCAGTTCGACAACGGTGATCCCGAGGTCTTTCAGATACGGAAGTTTTTCTATCAATCCCGCATATGTGCCGGCACGCGCTGGATCCACACCGGAGTTAGGGTTTCTGGTGAAGCCCTTCACATGAAGCTCGTAGATGACGGCATCCGACTCGTGATGCGGGGAGCGGGTTCCCTGCCAATCGAAGGCCGGATTTTTGGCGCTTAATACGCTCAGCGGCGCTTTGCCCGCATTCGATCCCTCTCTCATGGCCAGCTTGCGATCAAACTCTGCGGGAAAGAATACGCATTTTGCATATGGGTCAAGCAGAACCTTCTGTGGGTCAAAGCTGTGAATGTTAGAAACCAACTCGCCGGAAACGGAGTATGCGTAGTAGCGAGCGTCGCCAATTCTGCCAAGCGGGATGCGGCAATGCCAGATCCGCCCGGATTTGTTGCGGAGAAAATCGAGACGGTATGCCAGCAGAGGATTGACCAAGTCAGTCGCAGTGTAGAGCAACAGTGTGACGCTTTCGGCATGCTCGGCGTGCACGGCGAAATTGAACGCTTGTTCCTTCTCAATCCAGGTAGATCCTAAGGGCAGCGGACTGCCCTCGGCTTGTTCCCAAGTCGGGCGACTCACCTGGGCCTTGGGTGGCTCAACAGGGACGGGTTTTGCCCGAGGAGAAGAGTTCACTTGCCCTCACTAGATTTTTTTCCGTTCAACGGTTCCTCAAGGGTCCGAAACTGATTCAAGGGTTGGGGACGCGCTGAGGCACAGAAATCCAGCGTTGTCATTGCAGGTTACAGTCCACTCGATTGTCGATACCATCGCCATTTGTTTCAGCAAGATTTGTCTCCGGCTACCGGGCTGGACGGTTCGCGCCGGTGACAGCTATTTGTCACCTGCCAAAGCTTCCTGCGGGTTCATCGAGCTGCTACGAGTATCCATCCTTGCAAATTCAATGATTTGCCCTCGCTCACGAAACGGCTGCGGAGGTGCGAAGTGAGGTGCGGACAATACTGCGATGCTGCGCCGGGAGGCACTTCGGAGACATGGCTACTTCACCCGTACCTACAACCGATTCAGCGACGTCACCAGCGAGCGCGCCGAGGGTGGTTGAGCACCATTCTTCTCCTGTCAAGCCGGCATGGCAGAAGTTCGGAGCGCCACTTATCGTGCTCCTTCTGGCAATCGCCATCGTGGTGACAATTACACGCAACTGGAATGGCTGGGAAGGCGGCCGCGTCGAGCAGGTGACCAACGACGCATACGTACGCGGCGACCTCACGCCGCTGAGCACAAAGGTTCCGGGGCTGGTGCGTGAAGTGAACGTCAATGATTATCAGCGTGTTCACAAAGGCGACGTGCTGGTTCAACTCGACGACGACGATTACAAAGCGCAGGTGGCGCAAGCGGCCGCTGGAGTGGAGGCCGCGAAAGCCGCTCTCGAAAACAACCGGCGTCAGCGCGAACTTCAGGATGCAAAAATCGAACGCGCGCTTGCGGGGGTCGACCAGGGAAAGGCTCAGATCGTAGCCGCGCAGGCAGGCATCGACGCTGTGCAGGCGGACCTTACACGCACGCGCGCGGAGCGCAAACGGCAGGAAGCGCTGCTGCAAACGAATGCAACGACGCAGCAAAAGGTTGAAGCGGCGGTTGCGGATGAAGAGCGCTTCACCGGGCAGCATGCAAGCCGCGAGGCCGATCTCGCGCAGGCACGCACGCTGTTGCGAAGCAATGAATTGGCGGTTGAAGCCGAACGGCGGGGCAAGGCGGTACTCGAATCGCAAGAGGCACAGCTCCAGGCTGATCTCCACGCGAAGGAAGCCGGGCTGCAAGTTGCGCAGGTGAATCTCGGCTACACGCGAATTCTTGCGCCAGCCGATGGCGCAGTCGGCGAGCGTCAGGTGCGCACTGGGCAACTTGTTGCTCCCGGAACGCAGGTGGTGACTTTTGTAGATAACACTCGCTGGGTAGCGGCAAACTTCCGCGAAACGCAGCTCACCAACATCAAAGTTGGCGACGCGGCGGAGATTCGCATCGATGTCTATCCGGACAAAGTCATTCAGGGCCACGTCATCGAGATCGCGCCGGCCAGCGGCTCACAATTCGCGCTGTTGCCGCCGGATAACGCGACTGGAAACTTCACCAAGGTGACACAAAGGGTGCCAGTGAAGATTGCGCTAGACAATTCGACGCTCACGCCGGAGCTGCGTCCGGGACTTTCCGCAGAGGTCACGGTCCGAACACGCCACTAATTTGGGATAACGATGGCCTCGTCCTCCATTGCGGTACCCCCAATTCGAATTGCGCAGACCGCGGCAGCGGCGATGCCGAGCGAGGTCTCAAAGAGTCCCCTGCTTGGAATTCTGGGCGTAATCACGGGCGCCGGCGTTGTCACGCTCACCGGGCGCATGATTTCTCTCGGTCTTGCCGATCTCAAGGGCGGCCTGGGATTCGGCTTCGATGCCGGTTCGTGGATCAGCAGCGCCTACAACATTGCCTTGATGTTTATCGGTCCGTTTACCGTGTATGTCGGGGCTCTCTTGGGGGCTCGGCGGGTTCTGTTCTTCGCCGCCACTTCGTTCACAGTTATTTGTCTACTAGCGCCGCTCATCCATAGCTACAGCCTGATGATCTTTGCCATCGTTTTGGCCGGGCTTACCTCGGGCACATTCTATCCCCTGACCCTGACCTTTGCACTGCGCAATATCCCGCTTCGATTTCTTCCGTACACGATTGCGCTTTACGCAACCTTTGTGGACGGCGCGGTCAATATCGCGCCAGCGCTTTACGGTTGGTACCGCGACCACCTCTCATGGCACTGGGTGTTCTGGAACTCTGCGGGCATTACGGCATTCATGATGTTTTGCATCTACTTCGGAATCCCCAAGGCAGCGGCCGCGGCAAAGAGGTCCGGCCCGCCTCCAAGCTTTGCCGGGTTCCTTTATTGGAGCGCGGGACTCGCAATGCTCTATGCAGCCGTCGATCAGGGGGAGCGGCTCGACTGGTGGCGTTCCGGCATTTTCAACGCGTTGTTCTACGGAGGCTCGTTCCTGGTTGTCTGCGCCATTGTGAGCCGTCTGCGAATGGCTAACCCGCTCATTGCGGTGCCCTATCTTCGGCAGTGGAACACGACTCTGCTCGGCATCGCGCTGTTTTTCTTTCGCTTCTGTCTGGTGGCGACCATCATCCTGATTCCGCAGTCATTGGCAGTTCAGGGATTCGTCGCCGATCAGATCGGCCCGGCGGTGACGTGGACCGCACTCCCAGTGGTGCTTCTCGCCTTCATTGCCGGACTTCTGCTGGCGAACAAGATCGACGCCCGTTTCCTGTTGGCGTCAGGTTTTGCATGCATGGCGTTCGCCTGCTATCTGAATGCAGAACTCACCAGCGTCTGGTCGGCCTCTAACTATTACCGAACGGAATTGCTCATGGGAGTAGGGCAGGCATTCGCATTTATCGGCTTGGTGGGAGCGATCATTTTGCAGGGCATTTTTTCGGGCGGGCTGTCGAAACCAGAATGGATTTTGACTTTCTCGGCGTTCTTTCACACGGTGCGGCTGTTTGGAGGAGAACTTGGCGCCGTCTACATGGGCCACTTCATCGCGCAGAGGGAGAAGTTGCACTCGTATCTCCTCGGCCTGCACGTGCAGAGCGGGAATTGGATAACGGATTCGAATATCCACCGGCTGGCAGCGGGACTGTCCTCAAAATCATCCGGATTTGCCGCAGCCACCGGGCGGGCCGTCGGTGTCATCAGCGGCCGGCTTCGTCTTCAGGCCTACACCCTGAGCATCAACGATGGATTCTATCTTGTGGCTTGGGCGTGCGCGGTCATGCTGCTTCTAATCGTCCTGCTGCGCAAGTCTCCGCTGAACTATGGCGATCTCACCGTAATTCAGGAGCAACTGCACCCATCCCAGGAGGCAAAATCATGAGTCAGCGTTGGGGGTTTCGCCAAAGCGCAGCAGCTCTACTCACCATTTTCAGTTTGCTAACGCTTGTCATGGCGCAGCAGGCGGATTCGAACGTCCCACGCCGTCTGAATCTGCACGAAGCCGTTGAACTGGCTCTAAAGCACAATCATGTTGTCCGCATCGCAGCTCTGCATGTGGAAGAAGAGCAACATGCCAAGGAGATTGCGAAAAGCGCGTATCTGCCAACGATAAGAAATGACAGCGCATTCGCTCATGTCACCGACACGCAATTCATCGCCATTCCCGCGGGCGCATTGGGTACCGTGGGAGGCACCTCGATTCCATCGCGAACGCTCACGCTCAACCAGGGGGATAAGGACTTTATCGCAAGCGGTACCGGGCTGACTCAACCGCTTACCGAGCTGTTCAAAATCAAAGCGGGAAATGACGCAGCGCGAGCGGAATTTAATGCAAGCCGCGCGAAGGCGCGCGCAACCGAGAACAACGTTGCGCTGAAAGTCCGCCAGCTTTACTACAACGTCCTGGTAGTGCAGTCCCAGCGCCGGGCTATCGAAGCGAAAATTCGCGCAGTCGACGATCTGCAAGGTGAGCGCATCCAGCAGGTCAAGTACGGCAGCACACTCGAAGCGGACCTGATCGAGAGCAAGGCGCAGCTACTGCAGGCAAAGCAGGAGTTGTTGACCGTGGATTTGCAACTCTCGGACTTACGATTGAAATTCAACGACATCGTGGGGCTCCCGCTGCGGAGCGATGTCACTCTCGATCTTGAAGTTCCCACGCCCACCGAGAGCTGCGACCGGGAACAGTGTATAAGACTCGCCCTAGACTCCCATCCCGAGATCACCGAGGCACGCGCAGTGGTGGAGAAAGCTCAGGCGGGCGTACGCGAAGCTAAACGCGAGTACATACCCGATATCGAAGCATTCGCCCGCTATAGCTACCAGGAAAACGTGCCGTTCCTCGCCCGGAACTTCGGGACCTTTGGCGTTCACTTTAGCTATGAACTGTTCGATGGAGGAAAGAAGCGCGCCCGGCTTCGTGAACGAGACGCACAGTTGGCACAAGCCAGTGAAAATTTGGCGCGAATCAGCGACGAAGTCGAAGTGCGCGTGCAAACCGCCTACAACAAGGTAGAGCGTACGCAACAAATGGTCGCCGTCTCCAAGGAACTGCTTGCCACACGTCAGGAAGCCCGGCGAGTATCCGCACAACAGTTACAACAGGGCGCTTATCTGCGATCGCAGGCCGATGGCGCCGCCGCCCAGGAGTTCGAAGCTCAGACACTCCTGCTGCAATCGCAACTTGAATACGCGCAAGCACAAGACGAACTGACTGACGCAGTCGGACAAACGGCAAAGTGATTGCAACCATAAACTGAAATTGCTCGAGCCGCAGCGCAGACTGAAAAACGCATGGTGGATCGTTCGAATAGGAGACGGATGTCACAGATTGCCTTCGCACTTCTCTTGTGTTCGAGGTGTGCCTCCTCTCAGCAAAGCTCCGATCTCCTGCGGCAAATTGAGCAATTGAAGGAACAGTACGAGAGGACAACGAAAGAGTTGCAGCAGCGCATATCGAACCTTGAGCAGCAGGTTGAAGAGCAAAAACAAGTGAGTGCGAAGGAAAAAGAGGCGACGGTCTCAGCGTCCCACCTGGCGGCAGAGCAGGAAGCAAAGAAAGTCCTTGCCGGACGAGGAAACCAGTCGGGAGCGAAGTTTCAAGGTCAAATTGCCGAGCCGCCAACATATGACCAATTGCAGGAGGCGGAGACCAAGATTGAGGGATTGGAGCGGCAAGTTGGTGCGTTCGAATTCCATGGATACTTTCGTTCCGGTTATGGCCTGAACAGCGCCGGCGGGCAGCAGGTGGCATTTCAAGCGCCGGGAGCGACCTCGAAGTACCGCTTGGGCAACGAAGCCGAAACGTACGGGGAATTCATCTTTGTCAACAACTGGCTCAACTCGGAGGAGAAGCCGGACAAGGCCTGGATGAAGACCGAGGTCATGATCGAAGGCAATACGACAAACTCCACGAACTATGCTGCTTTTCCCCAGCCGGTAGTTAACGGCACGGCTATGTCCGGAGGAAACGACCAGTTTCGTCTGCGGGAGGCGTTCGTCCGAGGCGGGCACCTGTTGGGCGATTGGCAGCCCAATGCGACATTCTGGGCGGGCGAGCGATATTACCGGCGCCAGCATATCGAAATCGACGATTTCTACCCACTCGATTTGAGCGGATATGGCGCTGGCCTTGAAGACTTCAGTATCGGAATTGGCAAGGCATCCGTGGCGTTCCTAGCCGGCGCACGTCCCGACATCACCACCCAGAACGGCAACTATGCAAAAAGCAACATCGATATGCGCGTGTACGACGTCAAAGGGCCACTTGGACTGTGGGGAGCATGGTTTGACTTTGCCACCAGCAAAGGTGGAGCTACTCCCGATGGCACAGTGATTCCAACCAGCGACGGTTATGCTGTCGGGCTTCGCCATCAGCTACTGGAATGGCATGGTGGTTTCCACACGTTCTCGGTCCAGTACGGAACCGGTGCGGCCGCCAATTTCAGCAGCGGGGGAAGCGGCACCGTCGTGCAGGATCCGACGCCATATCTCAACCATCAGGCGCAGCTTCTTGTAACCGATTCCGTGCTATTCCAGCCGAACGATAAGTTCGCGATTATGCCGATTTTTGTCTACCAGCGGACGAAAGACGGCAACCCGATGCACCCGTGGCAACAGTGGGTTTCCTTCGGCGCACGGCCAGAGATTTTCTTCACTAAGTATCTCTCGCTGGCGTTGGAAGGCGGATTTGATCACACGCACAGCCAAATCGCCCCGCTTTACGACGGCTGGCTGCGTAAGTTTACAATCGCGCCGCAGATCGGAACTGGACAAAAGTTCTTCAGCAGGCCAGTGCTGCGAGCTTTTTTGACCTACGGAAATTGGTCCGATGGACTACGCGGTTTCGTCGGCGGTATTCCATTCCAGAATCGGACAGACGGACTCACGTATGGAGTGCAGGCGGAGACCTGGTGGTAGGAGAAACGAAGAATGGCTAGTAGAGAACTGACAACTTCAGCGTCACTCAGCACGCCCAGCGTCGCCACACCGGCAGAGAACTACACGAGTCCGCTCGCGATTGTTACCACGCTGTTTTTCATGTGGGGCTTTCTAACCTGCCTCAACGACATTCTCGTTCCCCATCTGAAATCGATTTTCGATCTCAGCTATGCGAGGGTCATGCTGATCCAGTTCGCGTTCTTCTCCGCCTATTTCTTGTTTTCGATTCCATGGTCGAAGATCGTGAATGCAGTTGGCTATCAGAAGAGCATGGTGGCGGGACTGCTTTGCATGTCAGTAGGTGCATTTCTGTTTGTGCCCGCGGCTTCCCTGGCTTCGTTTCCGCTGTTTTTGGTGGCGCTGATTGTACTGGCAGGTGGTATCACTGGCTTGCAGGTGGCGGCCAATCCGTACGTAGTGGTGCTCGGAAAACCGGAAACGGCTTCCAGCCGTCTGGACCTGACTCAGGCATTTAACTCGCTTGGCACCACGATCGCCCCAAAACTCGGGGGGCTGTTGATCCTCGCTGCTGCGCCCTTGGCGGTTGAAGAAATGAGGTCACTCTCGCCCTCCGCGCTGCATCTCTACAGAGTGCAGGAAGCCGCATCTGTGAAAATGCCGTACACGGTGATCGGAGTGGCTCTCCTACTGCTGGCATTGTTGATTGCCACATCGAGGTTGCCGACCATTGCCCACGCTGAATACCGCTCCGAGGCCAAGGGCGGAGATTCGGTCTGGAGACATCCCAATCTGGTTTTCGGCGCGCTCGCTATTTTTGCGTATGTTGGGGCGGAAGTCTCCATCGGAAGTTTTCTCGTGAATTATCTCGGTCAGCCAGAGATTGCAGGACTGCCCGCAAAGGCCGCCGCTGGTTATGTTTCGTTCTACTGGGGCGGCGCGATGATCGGCCGCTTTCTTGGAGCGGGACTGTTGCGAAAGTTCAAAGCCGGGCATCTGCTCGGGGCATTTGCGATTTCCACCTCGTTGCTCGTTGTTCTATCAATGCTCACGGACGGCCGCTTCGCCATGTGGAGCATCCTGGCTGTGGGCTTTTTCAATTCCATCATGTTTCCAACAATCTTCAGTCTTGGGGTGGCTGAACTTGGACCACTGACCGGCAACGGCTCCGGCATTCTTAACATGGCCATCGTGGGCGGCGCTATCGTCCCACTGATCCAAGGAGCAATTGCTGACCGCATTGGAATTCATCGTGCGTTTTTTATTCCCGTGACCTGCTACCTATACATCTTGTACTACGCGCTGAGCGGCTCGAGACCAAACAGCGAACGGTACGCAACAGCCTAGAGGGCGGAGTTGGTAATGCTGATTGCAGGCGACATCGGCGGAACGAAGACAGATCTGGCGATCTATTCGATGGAATCCGGGCCGCACGCTCCCCTGGCACAAACCGAGGTGCACAGCGCCGATTATCCCAGCCTGGAGGCCATGGTCAAGGAGTTTCTTGCTCGAGCGAAGATGTCGGTCGATGTTGCGTCCTTTGATGTTGCGGGTCCGGTCATCAATGGCCGCGTGAAAACCACAAATCTCCCCTGGGTCATGGATGAGAAGACGCTGGCAGGAGAGTTGAATCTAAAAGCCGCGCACCTGATGAACGATCTTGAGGCGGTGGCGCGGGCTGTCCCGGTGCTCCGGGCTGAAGACATGATCACTATCAACAATGGAGAGCCGATCGCGAACGGTCCAATCGCCATCATAGCTCCGGGGACGGGCCTGGGTGAGTCGTTCCTGACGTGGGATGGTTCGGAGTACATTGCTCACGCATCCGAAGGCGGCCACTCAGATTTTGCGCCGACCGATGAGCGTCAAATCCGTCTGCTGCGTTATCTTCTCCCTCGTTTTGGACACGTGGGCGTTGAACGTGTCTGCTCAGGAATCGGTGTTCCCAATATCTACGAATTTCTACGCGATGAGGAAAAGACTCCGGAGCGGCCCGAGGTCGAGGAGTTCATTGCCTCGGCGAAAGATCATACCAAAGCGATCGTCGAGGCCGCTTTCAATCCGAAAAAACCAAGTGAACGATGCCTGGAGACAGTGGAATTGCTCGTCTCGGTACTGGCTGGCGAGGCCGGCAATCTCGCGCTGAAAGTTCTGGCGACCGGCGGGGTGTACATGGCTGGTGGGATCGCCCTTCGCGTGGTGAAACTGCTGCAAGAGCCGCGGTTCCTCCAGGCTTTCACTAGAAAGGGACGCTTTCAAGAATTAATGGAGCGGATGCCGATTCACATCATCACGACGCGCGCCGCTCTTCTCGGGGCTGCGGCATTCGGGTTGCGAAGCCTGAGAAAGGTCAACAACCACGAAGGAACAAGAGTCACGCTCGCGCCTGCATAATTCGCACGGGGAGAGCGAAGAATGAAAAGGAGATCGGAATGGCGGCCAACCCTCAACCGCAAGTAAAGAAACGGGCGACGAAACAACCCGCATGGAAAGCATTGACGGCGCATTACAAGACAGTCGCAAAGGTCCACTTGCGCCAGTTCTTCGCAGACGATCCGAAGCGCGGGCAGCGCATGGCAGTCGAAGCGTTGGGCCTATACCTTGACTACTCCAAGAACCGCATAACCGACGCGACCCTCAAGTTGCTTCTCCAACTTGCGGAAGAGTCCGGATTGCGCCAGCGGATCGACGCCATGTTCAGCGGCGAGAAGATCAACATCACGGAAAAGCGGGCGGTTCTGCACGTGGCTTTGCGTGCTCCGAAAGATAAATCGATATTGGTCGATGGAACGAACGTCGTGCCCGAAGTTCACGCGGTGCTGGACCGGATGGCGGACTTCGCAAATCGTGTGCGCGGCGGCGAATGGAAGGGGCAGACCGAAAAAAGGATTCGGAACGTCATCAACATCGGAATCGGCGGCTCGGACCTTGGTCCGGTTATGGCGTACGAGGCGCTCAAGCACTACTCGGAGCGCGCGATGACCTTCCGCTTCGTGTCGAATGTGGACGGAACCGACTTCGCCGAGGCGGTACAGGATCTCGACCCGGCGGAGACGCTTTTCATCGTCTCGTCGAAAACCTTCACCACGCTCGAGACCATGACGAATGCCCATACTGCCCGCTCCTGGTCGCTCGCGGGACTGGGAGGCGATGAGAAGTCCGTGGCAAGGCACTTTGTCGCGGTTTCGACGAACGCGTCCGAGGTCTCGAAGTTCGGGATCGATACCGCGAACATGTTCGGATTCTGGGATTGGGTTGGCGGACGTTATTCCATGGACTCAGCCATCGGTCTATCAACCATGATTGCGATCGGTCCCGAAAACTTCCGTGCGATGCTGGCCGGCTTCCACAAAATGGATGAGCACTTCCGCACGGCTTCGTTTGAAGCCAATCTGCCGGTTCTCATGGGCCTGCTGGCGGTGTGGAACAACGATTTCCTGGGTGGGGACACCGTCGCTGTATTGCCATATGAACAGTACCTGAAGCGATTTCCCGCCTACCTACAGCAACTGACAATGGAAAGCAATGGGAAGCACGTCACGCTCGATGGTAAGCCTGTCTCCCACGATACTGGGCCTATCTATTGGGGCGAACCGGGCACGAACGGTCAACACTCTTTTTATCAGTTGATTCATCAAGGCACGCGGATGATTCCCTGCGACTTCATCGCATTCGCGAAGCCTTTGAATCCGCTTGGCCGCCATCACGACATGTTGCTCGCGAATGTCTTCGCGCAGACCGAAGCGCTGGCATTCGGCAAGACGCCAGAGCAAGTAAAAGCAGAAGGCACGCCGGACTGGCTCGTGCCGCATCGCGTCTTTGAAGGCAATCGTCCGTCGAACACGATTCTGGCTGAAAAACTCGATCCGGAGACCCTGGGCAAGCTGATCGCGCTTTATGAGCACTCGGTCTTCACCCAAGGCGTGGTTTGGAACATCGATTCGTTCGATCAGTGGGGTGTCGAGCTGGGCAAAGTGCTGGCGCAACGCATCATTCCGGAACTTGAAAATCCAGCCGAACCTGTGCTGAAACACGACAGCTCAACCAACACCTTAATCCGGCGCTACCGCAAGCTGAAGGAGCAGCAATGACAGCGGGACCTGTTACGGCCACAAACAAGGCTACGCTGCGCGATGTTTTGACTCGTTTGGAAAAAGAGGGCGCGGCACTCGGCCATTTCAATGTCGCAGACCAGGTCTTGTTGAAGGCAGTGGTCGCGGCCGCAGCCGAGACCCAGCTTCCGGTATTCATCGGCGCTTCTGAGGGCGAGCGGGAGTTTTTTGGCACGCGGCAGCTGGCCGCTCTCGTGAAAAGCATGCGCCAGGAGTCCGATGTCCCAGTCTTTCTCAACGCCGACCATACGCATTCGCTGGCGAAAGCGATGGAGGCGGCAAGTGCAGGGTTCGACTGTGTAGGGGTCGATTTTTCCGCGTTGCCCTTCGAGGAGAACGTGGCTCGCACGAAGGAAACCGTGCAGGCGATTAAGGCCGTCAACCCCGCGATTCTTGCGGAAGGCGAAATCGGCAACATCGGAACCGGGTCCGAAATCCACGAAACCATTCAGGGCGATCCAAAGACGCTGACCACACCCGAACAAGCGCGTCAATTCGTCGAGGCAACGGGAATCGACATCCTCGCCCCGGCGGTCGGGAACATGCACGGAATGCTCAAAAGCATGGTGCAGGGAAAAGCGAAGAAGCACCTTGATCTCGAAAGAATCCAGCAAATCAAGACGGCGGCGGGGGTTTTTCTGACGCAGCATGGGGGCTCGGGAACCGACAATGAACACTTTCGTAAGGCAATCGCCGCGGGAATCAACATCATTCATATCAACACGGAACTGCGTGTGGCATGGAGAACGTCACTTAGCGAAAGCCTGGCGCGAGACGCGAACGAAGTTGTGCCCTACAAAATTTTGCGGCCGGTTGTGGACGGGGTGAAGCGGGTCGTCGTATCCCGTTTACGACTGTTTCACGGTGAACCATCCAGCACGGGCACGGTCCGAAGTGTTGCCTGAGCAGTGATCAGATGAAACTCCCGGGCCGCGCGGTGAACTAAATGCAATTTTCAAAAGAGGAGAACCTATGCAACTCGGAATGATAGGACTCGGAAGAATGGGCGCCAACATGGTGCGCCGGCTGATCAGGAATGGTTACACGTGTGTTGTCTTCGATCGGTCCGCTCAAGCCGTGGGCGAATTAGTGAAGGAGAACGCGGCCGGAGCCGATTCTCTAGCCGATTTGGTGAAAAAACTGGCCAAGCCGCGTGCGGTGTGGCTCATGGTACCAGCGGCCGCGGTAGATCAGACGATCTCCCAATTGTTACCACACCTCGAACCCGGCGACATCCTCATCGACGGCGGAAATTCCTATTACATCGATGACATCAGGCGCGCCAAAGACCTGGCGCCGAAAAAGATTCACTACGTGGACGTCGGCACGAGCGGAGGCGTGTGGGGTCTCGATCGTGGTTACTGCATGATGATCGGCGGCGAGCAAGACGTCATCAAGCACCTCGATCCTATTTTCTCGGCGCTGGCTCCGGGGAAAGGCGATATCTCGCGAACGCCAGGCCGGGAAAAGCTCGACGGCACCGCGGAGCAAGGCTACCTGCACTGTGGCCCGAACGGCGGTGGCCACTTCGTGAAGATGGTCCACAACGGAATCGAGTACGGGATCATGGCCGCCTATGCGGAAGGGCTTTCTGTGTTGCGCTCGGCGAATGTCGGCAAGGAGCAGCAGGGTGTGGACGCCGAAACAACCCCGCTCCGCGATCCGGAACACTATCAGTACGAGTTCAATCTGCGGGACGTGGCGGAAGTGTGGCGCCGGGGAAGCGTGATTGCATCGTGGCTGCTCGACCTGACTGCAACCGCCCTGGTTCAAGATCCCGGGCTATCGAAGTTCGCGGGCCGCGTCTCCGATTCGGGCGAAGGCCGCTGGACGATCAAAGCCGCCATCGATGAGGCGGTGCCGGCTCCTGTCCTGACAGCTTCGCTTTATGAGCGTTTCAGCTCACGCGGCGAGGGCGATTACGCCAACAAACTGCTGTCCGCAATGCGCTTTGGATTCGGGGGACATCTGGAAAAGCCGAAAGAAAATTCCGAGGCTGCCTAAAGGAGAAGTTTTCATGACCAGTTCTCAGTCAGACGCTCTCGTTTTCTTCGGCGCCACGGGCGATCTCGCGTACAAAAAGATTTTTCCGTCGCTGCAGGCGATGGTAAAGCGCGGACACCTCAACGTTCCCGTAGTCGGGGTGGCCAAAGCCGGATGGAACCTCGATCAACTTCGGGCTCGAGCGAAAGATAGCCTCGAGAAACATAGCGCCCTCGATCCTGCCGCGTTCGAAAAGCTCCTTAGCCTTTTGCGGTACGTCGACGGCGACTATCAGGACGCATCGACCTTTGCCGCGCTTCGCAAGGAACTCATGGATGCCCAGCGCCCGGCGCATTATCTGGCAATTCCGCCGGTTTTGTTCGAAACCGTCGTCGAACACCTGTCCGTGTCCAACTGCGGGCGAGGCGCCCGAGTCATCGTTGAAAAGCCGTTCGGACATGACCTCGCGTCGGCCCAGAAACTGAACAGGGTTCTGCTCGGAACGTTCGACGAAGCGGACATCTTCCGGATCGATCACTATCTCGGGAAGCGAGCGGTCAATAACGTGGTGGCGTTCCGTTTTACCAACACATTTGCCGAGGCATTCTGGAACCGCAATTACATCGCGAGCATCGAGATCACGATGGCCGAAGACTTTGGCGTACAAGGCCGAGGCGGTTTTTACGACCAGACAGGAACCATCCGCGACGTGGTCCAAAACCATTTGTTCCAGGTGTTGTCGAATCTGGCGATGGAGCCGCCTGTTCGCACGGACAGTGAATCGATCCGAGACGAAAAAGCCAAGGTGTTGCGGGCGATTCCGCCCATCGAAGAGAAAAACCTGGTGCGCGGCCAGTTCCGCGGGTACCGCGATGAAGAGGGCGTCGCGAAAGGCTCACAGACCGAAACCTTCGCGGCAGTCAAGCTGGAAGTCAACTCCTGGCGGTGGAAAGACGTGCCATTCTACATTCGCGCCGGTAAGTGCTTGCCCACAACGTGCACCGAGATTGTCGCTAAGTTCCGCAAGCCTCCGACACTAATCCCCGATAGTCAGTTGGTCGAGAACCATGTGCGGTTGCGCTTGAGCCCCGAGATCACGATTGCCATGGGGATGATGAACCTTTCGCCGGCGGCAGAGGGCCTCGCGCTTCAGACCAACGAAATGACGGCTACGCATTCTCCACGAGCGGATGAGATGGATGCCTACGAACGAGTGCTCGGAGCGGCGATGGCCGGGGACAGCACCTTGTTCGCACGTGAAGATTACGTCGAAGAAGCCTGGCGCATCGTTGAGCCGGTGCTGAAAGAGAACACGGCGGTTAATCAGTACCCCGCCAACACTTGGGGGCCGCCGGAAGTCGAGCGCGTAACTCCCCCCGGAGGCTGGAGCAATCCTAACGAGAAAGAAGCATCCGCAGTGGCGCGGGAGGCAGCGTGATGAAAATCGAGGTCTACGCCGATGCCGATGCTGTCGCCCGAGAAGCTGCAAAGCTCATCGCAAAAGAAGCGCGGGACGCGGTCGCGAGTCGCGGGAAATTTGTGATGGCGGTGAGCGGAGGGAAAACTCCGTGGGTCATGCTTCGCGATCTATCGCAGCAAGACGTGCCGTGGAAGGGAGTCCATGTTGTCCAGGTGGACGAACGAGTCGCACCAGAGGGCGATCCCGATAGGAACCTCACTCACCTGCGCGAGAGCCTGCTCGAACGCTCGCCTCTAGGCCCCGAGCAAATCCACGCCATGCCGGTGGAATCGGAGAACCTCGAAGTCGCCTGCGCCATGTACGCACAGGTATTGACCACAATCGCTGGGTCGCCGCCTGTACTTGATCTTGTCCACCTGGGACTTGGCCCCGACGGCCACACGGCTTCTCTAGTGCCGGGAGATCCGGTGCGCGAGGTGACAAATGCCGACGTTGCGCTCACTGGAATCTACCAGAACCGCCGCCGCATGACGCTGACGTATCCGATCATCAATCGGTCTCGTTGCGTATTGTGGCTCGCGACCGGAGCAGAAAAAGCCGGAATGCTGGCGCGTCTGCAAGCAGCGGATGTTTCCATTCCAGCGGGGCGTGTTCGCCAGGATCGAGCACTTGTCTTGGCCGACCGCGCCGCCGGGGGCCAAATCGTCAACAAATCGAGGGTAGATGTGGCTTGAGAGCGACGGGATCTGTCGGCTGTAAAGCTGAAATGTTTTGCGTCTCGATGAATGAAAGGATGTGGAGGCAGTCATGAGTATCGCGGTAACTCCAATTGAGAATCTAAGCGCGGCACAACTGGACCAATCATGCGTTAACACGATTCGCACTCTTACGATTGATGCCGTTCAGCAAGCCAATTCGGGACACCCCGGTGCGGCAATGGCTCTGGCACCGCTCATTTATACCATCTGGAATCGTGTTCTCCGCTTCAATCCTCAGGACCCGATCTGGCCCAATCGCGATCGCTTCATCCTGTCGAACGGCCATGCTTCTATGCTCCTCTGGTCCACGCTTCATCTCACCGGCGTTCAGGCAGTTAACGCCGACTACGAGATTGTAGGAAAGCCATCCGTTACGCTCGAGGATATCCGTCGCTTCCGTCAGCTCGACAGCAAAGCGCCTGGCCACCCCGAATATCACTGGGTTTCAGGTGTCGAAACCACGACTGGCCCGCTGGGACAAGGCGTCGCCACCAGCGTTGGCATGGCCATCGCGAAGAAATGGCTGGCCCACCGCTACAACAGGCCCGGCTTCGACGTCTTCGATTACAACATTTATGCCGTTTGTGGCGATGGTTGTCTGATGGAAGGTGTTGCTTCGGAAGCCGCCTCGCTGGCCGGACATCTGGGCCTCGACAATCTCTGTTGGGTCTACGACAACAACCACATCACCATTGAAGGCAACACACGCATCACCTTCACGGAAGACGTCCAGACAAGATTCATCGCTTATGGATGGAACGTCCTGCGCGTCGGCGACGCCAACGATCTCGAGCGCATCGAGGAAGCCCTTGGAGTTTTCCGCAAGACCAGAGGACGGCCGACATTCATCGTTCTCGACAGCCACATCGGCTACGGTTCGCCGCACAAGCATGACACTGCCGCCATACATGGCGAACCACTGGGCGAAGAGGAAGTCCGGCTAACCAAGCGTGCTTACGGCTGGCCGGAAGACGCAAAGTTCTACGTTCCCGATGGCGTTTACGAGCATTTCAATGCTGGAATCGGGAAACGTGGAGCGGACGCCGAACGCAAGTGGAAGGACGTGTTCGAATCGTACCGATCCCAGTTTCCAGATCTTGCCGCTGAGGTCGAATTGATGCAGCGTCGCGAGCTTCCCACGGGATGGGACCGGAATCTGCCCGTATTTCCAGCGGATCCCAAGGGCATCGCCGGCCGCGACGCGTCGAGCAAAATTCTTAATGTGCTGGCGCAAAATATCCCGTGGTTCCTCGGCGGATCCGCTGATCTTGGTCCATCCAACAAAACGCAATTGACCTTCGAAGGCGCGGGCGACTTCCAGGCTGACAACTATGGCGGCAAGAACCTGCACTTTGGTATCCGCGAACATTCCATGGCTGCAATCGTGAACGGAATGTCTCTTTCCAAGCTCCGCCCCTATGGCGCGTCATACGTGATTTTCAGTGATTATGCGCGACCTGCAATACGGCTGGCTGCTGTTATGGAACTACCCTCTCTCTTCGTCTTCACGCATGACGCCATGGGCGATGGAGAGGATGGGCCTACGCACCAGCCCATCGAGCACCTGGTATCGCTGCGCGCGATACCGGGCCTGATCACGTTGCGTCCTGGAGATGCCAATGAAGTGGTTGAGGCTTATCGCGTCATCATGCAACTCCGGCATCAGCCGGTGGTGCTGGCGCTGTCGCGTCAACCACTGCCGACAATTGATCGCAGCAAGTATGCTCCGGCTTCGGGCGTCGCTCAGGGAGCTTACGTGCTCGCCGACGCTCCGGGAGTCAAGCCCGAGGTGATTATCATTGCGTCCGGCAGCGAAGTCAGCCTTGCGGTATCAGCGCATGAGACACTGCTTGCCGAAGGTGTTCACTCGCGGGTAGTGTCTATGCCCTCATGGGAAATCTTCGAGCGTCAGCCGCAGGCATACAGGGACAGCGTTTTACCGCCCAAGGTGAAAGCTCGAGTCGCGGTTGAGCAGGGATCAATTTTGGGGTGGGAACGATACATAGGTAATTCCGGCCGCGCAATCGGAATGAACACCTTTGGCGCTTCGGCTCCGCTGAAGGAACTGCAGAAAAAGTTCGGATTCGAGCCGGATCAGATTGTAAAAGCGGCCAAAGACCAATTGAAGAAAGGATGAGTCAAACGAGCGAGGGTGCAGCGATATTGAGCACGGTCCTCGATGCGTGAAGATTCTCGCTCACTGAGGGCGGAGCGGGATGTTGAGCTTACGTATCCGATACGCCAAGGTCGTCCGCTTCACTCCCAGGCGTGCGGCCGCGCCATCAGGGCCGCCGATTACCCAGTTGGACGCTCGAACGGCCCGCAGTACGTATTCGCGCTCCATTTCTTCGAGCGGCCGGATCTCGGAAGTGCCTGCTCGGACAGCAGGCTCTTTCAGGTCACCTACGGGTGCGCACAGGTCACTCCCCAGCGACAAGATCACAGCCCGCTCGATAAAGTTCTGCAGCTCGCGCACGTTGCCCGGCCATGAATAGTTCTGGAGAGCTTCTATTGTCTCCGGGGGAATCGTCTCGATGCGTCGGTTCATTCGCCGGCAATATTCGTCTACGAAATGGCCTACCAGGAGAGGAATGTCATCGCGACGCCCGCGCAAGGGAGGCAAAAGCAATGGAAAAACGTGCAGGCGATAGTACAGGTCGCTTCTAAACTTCCCCTCTTCCACCATGTGCTTCAAGTCGCGGTGCGTAGCCGCAACGACGCGAACATCCACCTGCTGGGTACGTGTGCTGCCCAATCTTTCAAATTGACGCTCCTGGAGCACTCGGAGCAATTTAGGTTGAAGATCGAGCGGTATGTCCCCGACTTCATCGAGGAACAGAGTCCCCTTGTCTGCAACCTCGAAGCGGCCCGCTTTGCGCATGATGGCGCCAGTAAACGCGCCCCTCTCATGGCCAAAGAGTTCACTCTCAAGCAGGCCGGATGGAATGGCCGCGCAGTTCAGTTTGACAAAGGGTCGGTCGCGGCGAGCGCTTAGGTCGTGGATCGCTTGCGCGATCAGCTCCTTTCCGGTGCCTGTCTCTCCGAGTATCAGGACTCCAGAATCGGTCGGCGCCACGACCTCGACTTCCCGGAGCGCACGCTTTAGAGCCGGACTTCTTCCGACGATGGAGTGGAAATCGTGTTTGACGTTTTCCTTCCATGGCAGGCAATGAACGTTCTGCCGCGCCGTCCCACGATGTAAATTGGCAGTCGTTTCGGAAAGGTCATCAGGAAGTCTCAGGGGAGCTCGAGGTGAAACGCTTACAGAGACTGATTCAGGCATGGCGATGGCCTCAGCGATATGCATAAAATGTCCTTCCCTTGTCGAGGAATTCGTGCAGCGGTCGTTTTTCCCGCAGTCCCGCTGCCTCCAAGCCGAGGCGGGGTTGGGGTATTCTCTCGCAGGTTCTGGCTGGCTCATTGTGACTTCCGTTCTGAAGAACTCTGCTATCCGTGCCCCACGGTCTCGGATGGGATGAGGTCATGACAGCAGAGTCGCTCAAAAGAGACAATTAGACGATGGTATAGGCGACACTTTGGTATAAGATCAACCCTCGACCGCGCGAATCGTAGGAGGTTTTTGTGGGTACCTCACTGGCGGCAGAGCCGCTGCTCGCATTGGCAGTCGCTGTTACGTCAGAGCAGCGCGCTCACTCCGTCTTGCAGAGTATTGTTCAAGGGTTAGCTTCACAACCGGGAGTAGCCTTGGCTCGGATTTGGCTGCTGCCGTCGGCTGCCCTACCCTACTCTTGCAACGCCGGATCTGATCCCTTAGATGACCTTCGTCTCGCCGCAAGCGCTGGCACTCCCATCAACTCACCGGGGGAAGACTGGAGTTTCCTGATGGGACACTTTGCCCGAGTGCCGTTCCATGTCGGAAAGGTTGGCCAGGTGGCCTCAAGCCGGCACCCGATTCTCGTCGAAGATGTCTCCGCTCAAAACGATTGTATTGTCCGGCGGGAGTGGGCCAAGCGGGAAGAGATTCGCAGTTTTGCGGGTCATCCCCTCATCTTTCGAGACAAACTGCTGGGGGTTATCGCCATTTTCAGCCGTCAAGCGTTGGGTCAACAGGAATTCCACTGGCTGGGTCTGTTCGCTAACCAGGCCGCTCTTGCGATCGCCAACGCATGTGCGGAAGAAGCTCTCCACTCGAGTCAGCGCGACTTGAGTGTAATGATCAATACCATTCCCGCCCTGATCCACACCTCCCGGCCCGACGGATACCTCGATTACTTCAACCAGAAATGGCTCGAATATCTGGGCTGCTCACTCAGTGATGTCGAGGGGTGGAGGTGGAAAAACTGGATTCACCCGGATGACCTTAAGGGCATCGTCGATAAGTGGGAAGCGTGCCTTGCAAGCGGAGAGATCTTTGAGCATGAAACCCGCGTGCGCCGCGCTAATGGCAGATATCGTTGGATGTTTCACCGCAAAGTGCCACTGCGAGACGATCGCGGAAACATAGTCCGCTGGTACGGAACCAGTCTCGACATCGAGGACCGGAAGCGGGCGGAGGAAGCGCTCAAAGATGCGCTCGACGAAATCCAAAAGTCGGAGTCAAAACTGCGGCAGGTGATCGACGCCATTCCTGCGCTCGCGTGGTGTAATCTGCCGGACGGTCCCAACGAGTTCCTCAACAAAGGCTGGCACGAATATACCGGTCTGTCCCCGGAAGAGTCGCAGGGTTGGGGTTGGCAAGCGGCCTTCCATCCGGACGACCTGCCGGCGCTAATGGAACGATGGCTGAAAATGTTGACTTCCGGAGAGCCGGACGAAATCGAGGCGCGGCTGCGTCGTCATGATGGCGCTTATCGTTGGTTTCTCATTCGCGCACAGCCCTTCCGCGACGAAACCGGCAAGATCCTCAGGTGGTATGGTACAAGCACCGACATCGATGATCGAAAACGGGCGGAGGCCCAGGTCGAACAAGCGTACCTTCGTCTTGCCGAAGCCCAGCGACTCAGCAAGACCGGCAGCTTTGTCTCAGATTTGCTGGCGGACGACCACGACTGGTCGGAGGAGACGTTCCGCATCTTCGAGTTCGATCCGTCGACCAAGGTCACGATGCAGATGGTTCGTGGGGTCGTCCACCCGGAGGAATTATCAACTTTCGACGCTGTGGTCGCGCGCGCGATGACGGGAACGGATGTCGATTTTACATTTCGGATTGTGACCACCAGAGGCGCGGTAAAACACGTTCGCGGCCTGGCTCGTCTTATGGCGAAAGATGGCGGGCATGCCTTGTTCATCGGCGCGGTTCAGGACGTGACCGAAAGCAAGATGGCCGAAGAGGCCCTGCACAAGGCGCGTTTCAAACTCGCGGAGGTTGCACGCATTTCGGCGTTGAACACGCTGACCGCCGCGATCGCCCATGAGATCAACCAGCCGTTGTCGGGGATTGTCACCAACGCCAGCACCTGCCTGCGAATGCTGAATGGTGATCCTCCCAATGTTGACGGTGCGCGCGAAACAGCCCGGCGTACAATTCGCGATGGGAACCGGGCCTCGGATGTAATTGCGCGACTACGGGCCCTGTTCAGCAAGAAGGAATTTACACTAGAGCCGCTTGATCTGAACGAGGCCACCAGCGAAGTGATTGCCTTGTCATTGAACGAGCTGCAGAGAAATCGTGTGATCCTGAGATCGGATCTCGCCGAGGACATACCTCCCGTCTTCGGAGACCGGGTCCAGCTGCAGCAGGTCACCCTTAACCTGCTCCGCAACGCAACGGAGGCGATGCTTGGCGTTGAGGACCGCCCGCGGCAACTGATTATCAGAACCCAGCGGGAAGGAGACGAGCGTGTGCGACTGAGCGTGCAAGATACCGGGATCGGTGTCAATCCTGAAGACTCGGAGAGTCTGTTCGAGGCTTTCTACACAACCAAGAGGGGCGGAATGGGTATCGGGTTGTCAGTCAGCCGGTCCATCATCGAGAGGCATCATGGCCGGCTCTGGGCTGAGCCCAACGATGGACCGGGGATCACCTTCTCGTTTTCCATTCCGTGCCGTCAAGAGAGGGCGAGCGCGGCCTAGCAGTGAACCTGCTTGCCTATACCAAAGTACAATAGACACCACTTCCGGGGTGGCGCATTGTCTTGTTATGAACCCGTATCAGGGCAAGAACGCGACCGAGCTCCCGCTTCTGTCGGTCGTCGATGATGATCCGTCTGTCCGCGAGTCGCTTCCTGATTTGCTCAGGGAGTTCGGCTTTGCGGCGCGGGTTTTTTCTTCAGGAGAAGAATTTCTGTCCTCCGATTGCGTGGCCCAGACTCGCTGTCTTATCCTCGATGTCTTTATGCCCGGGATGACCGGCCCAGACCTTCAGCAGGAGTTGACGCTTCGCCGGCAGACTATCCCGATCGTCTTCATGACCGCCAAAGAAAACGATGCGGTGCGCACGCAAGTACTGAAGCAAGGTGCGGTGGAGTGCCTGTTCAAACCCTTCAGCGACACGGCTCTTCTGGCAGCGATCACTTCAGCACTTCAGGCGAACTGATTGGGTCACAGTTCATGCCATGGGAGTACAATGACTCAAATCGACGCACTTGGTCATGAAGTGGGGCCATCACCAATGTCGACTCCTACGGGAGTAGTGTTCGTTGTAGATGACGATGTCTCTGTGCGCGAGTCTTTGGAATTGCTGATCCAGAACGAAGGCTGGCAGCCGAAGATTTTTGCGTCTGCACAGGGATTCCTCGATTGTCCTCGCGTGCTTGTTCCGAGCTGCCTATTACTCGACATTTCTCTCCCCGGTCTCAACGGTCTTGATCTGCAGGAACGCGCAGCACGCGAGCGACGCAACACGCCAATCATCTTTATCACCGGTCACGGTGATGTTCCGAAGACCGTGCAGGCGATGAAGGCAGGCGCCCTCGAGTTTCTGACGAAACCCTTTAATGACGAAGTGCTCCTGACGGCGATTCGGCAGGGTCTGGAGCGAAGCCGCGTCATACTCGATCAGGAGTCCGAGATAAGCGCGCTTGAAGCCAGGTACGCAGCCCTCACCAATCGAGAACGGCAGGTCATGGCACTGGTTGTTTCCGGTTTGTTGAACAAGCAAGTGGGCGGCGAACTCGGCATCAGCGAGATCACGGTGAAGGCACACCGAGGCCAGGTGATGCAGAAGATGAGGGCCAACTCGATCGCGGATTTGGTAAAAATGGCCGGAAGACTCCGCCTGACCGCATAGACATCCGATCTGCTCGCCAACCAATGCCGACCACTAGCAGTAGATCCAAGTCAGGAGAAATCATGCGGCCGTTCAAAGCAGTTCTCTGCGTTTTGGCGTTCGGACTTTCCAGCCTAGCGCCCCGCATTTCTGCCGAAGAGGCCTGGCCGACTCACCAAATTGTAATTGCCACGGACACCGTGCTAGACGGGAAGGGGAAATCGCTTAAGAACGTGCGCATTGCAATCGAGGGGTCGAAGATCGTTGCAGTGAACGCGAATGTTGACGGACCAGTGGATTACGATCTGCGCGGCGTGACGGTGTTGCCGGGCTGGATCGACGCTCACGTACACATCACGTGGATCTTCGGCAAGGATGGAAAAAACGCCGGTACAGAGGGGATAGGACCGGATGCTGCATACCAGGCGGCTTCGAATGCGTGGCGGACGCTGATGGCAGGGTTCACGACCGTGCAAAGCGTGGGCGCGGCAAGTGACATTCCTCTTCGAGACGCCATTGCAAAGGGCTTCATTCCGGGTCCGCGCATCTTGACGGCGGTTGCACCGCTCGAAGGGCAGGGCGAGAAAACCGGTACACCCGATGAGATCCGGGCGTTTATCCGGAAGCAGAAGGCCGCGGGTGCTGATCTGATCAAGGTTTTTGCGTCGAAGTCCATCCGGCAAGGTGGAGGTATGACACTTTCGCAGGAGCAATTGAACGCCGCCTGTGATGAAGCAAGAAAACAGGGATTACGTACCCTTGTGCATGCCTATAGGGAAGCTGTGCGCGCAGCAACTCTGGCCGGCTGCACCGAAGTTGAGCATGGCACGCTGGCGACCGATGATGACCTGAAATTGATGGCGCAGAAGGGAACGTATTTGGACCCGCAAGCGGGGCTGGTCATCGAGAACTATTTGCAAAACAAGGATAAGTTTCTCGGAACCAGCGGCTACACGGCGGAAGGGTTTGAGGCGATGGAAAAGATCCTTCCCATGGAGCACGAACTGATCCAACACGCCATGAGAATCCCGGGACTGAAAGTGGTGTTCGGCACTGACGCCGTGGCTGGGGCGCATGGACGCAATGCTGAGGAATTTATCGACCGCGTACGCGATTGCGGAGTGGATCCGATGACAGCGATGGTATCGGCTAACTCGCTGGGAGCTGAAGCTCTCGGGATGGCCGACCGGATCGGATCGATCGCTCCCGGCCTCGAGGCGGATATCATTGCGCTCGATGGAGATCCACTGAAAGACATCACCGCGGTTCGACGCGTTGTATTTGTGATGAAAGGCGGCGTTGTCTACAAGAACATTGCTCGGGATGCCATTCCTTTCAATTCAAGGGCCAGGCGCACAAATTGAACCGCTCTCGGACGAGGGGTGTCTAATTAAGGATGGTGACTGCTGATTCGAAGGCTGGCCCTGGGGCATCGCGCCTCAAACTACGCGCGGTTCTGCCAATGGTGTGGGAACTCGTAGGCCCGCGTCGCGGGCTACTGGCGGTTGGTTTCGTTTTGATGGTCGTTAACCGTGTGGCCTCACTTGTGCTTCCTTATTCCACTCGATACCTGATCGATAGCGTCATCCTCAAGCGTAATGTTCAACTGCTCAAACCGCTGGTGGTGGGAGTATTGCTAGCGACTGTGATACAGGGAATCACTTCGTTTTCGCTGACGCAACTGCTTTCCAAAGCGGCGCAACGCCTGATCGCTGAGCTTCGACAGAAGGTGCAGGCTCACATTGGCCGGTTGTCGATTTCGTTTCATGATTCGAATAAAAGCGGAGTGTTGGTTTCGCGCATCATGACTGACGTGGAAGGCGTCCGGAACCTGATCGGTACTGGACTGGTTGATCTAACCGGAGGATTGCTCACGGCAGCGATCGCGCTGGTGGTTCTGTTCCGCATCAGTGCATTGATGACGGTTCTCGCGTTTGGTTTTCTCTTGTGCTTCGGGCTGGCTCTAAAAAAGGCCTTTCAGACGATCCGGCCGATCTTTCGCGATCGGGGAAAAATCACCGCCGAGGTTACCGGGCGGTTGACGGAGTCACTGGGCGGTGTGCGGGTGGTGAAGGGTTACCATGCCGAGGAGCGGGAGGAAAAAGTATTCTCGCTCGGGGTGCTGAGGTTGCTGGATAACGTGATGCGTACGCTGACGGCGACCTCCATCATGGGACTTTCCGCCAGCGTGCTGTTGGGCATGGTGGGCGCGGTGATCATGTTTGTCGGCGCGAAGCAGATTCTGGCCGGGTCGCTGACGATTGGCGGATTTTTTACCTATACCTTATTCATGGGGTTTCTGATTGCGCCCATTATGCAAATTGTTCAGATCGGGACGCAGATCACCGAGGCGCTGGCCGGATTGGAGCGCACGCACGAAATTCTGAAAGAAGCGGCGGAGGATAGTGATCCCCGGCGTACGATGACTCTTCGATCGATTGAGGGGAACATTGATTTCGAGGGGGTCAGTTTCAGCTACGATGGTGCGCGCACCGTGCTCAACGACGTATCGTTTCACGCTGCTCCCGGCACCGTGACAGCGCTTGTGGGGTCGTCCGGCTCCGGCAAGTCGACGACGATTGGACTGATTTCTGCGTTTTATGTTCCGACCCGCGGCAGGGTGCTGGTGGACGGAATCGACTTGAGCACGGTGCGGCTCGATTCGTATCGCACCCAGCTTGGAGTGGTGTTGCAGGAGTCGTTCCTGTTTGACGGCACCATCCGCGAGAATGTCGTCTTCTCCCGGCCCGATGCCAGCGAAGAAGCTGTGCTGCGCGCCTGCCGGATCGCGCGGGTCGACGAATTCGCCGAGACCTTTGCGGACAAGTACGACACCATTGTTGGCGAGCGCGGGGTGAAGCTCTCGGGCGGGCAACGGCAGCGCATCTCGATCGCGCGCGCTATTCTCGCCGAACCGCGCATTCTGATTTTGGATGAGGCTACTTCGAGCCTCGATTCCGAATCCGAGCAGATGATCCAGCAGGGTCTCTCGTACCTGATGCAGGGGCGCACGACCTTTGTGATTGCGCACCGCCTGTCAACGATCCGGCGCGCCGACCAGATACTGGTGGTCGAGCAGGGACAGATCGTGGAACGCGGTACTCACGAGGAGCTCTATGCCCTGCGCGGGCGTTACTTCGAGTTATACACAAGGCAGCACGGCCTGGAGAGCAATCTGTTCCTCGCGCCGGGCGAGGGCGATGCCGCGCCCGTGAGCGAGAATGCAGGAGCCTCCCGACAAAATAGCAGTGAGCCCGCCGTCAGCGATGTGATGCGATTTGTCCGTTAGCCGAGCAGGTGATTACGGGCCTGCAGAGACCTAACTGGCCGGCGGTCTGCATCAGCAGATTCGCCGATTCGGTCCGGATTGTTCAACCAGCTACTTGGCTTGTATTGATTCGATGTAATGATTCAAGTTCACGATCCGTTGCTGAACTTCGGATTCGTGGCCGCCACTCATCTGGCGGAAAATGTTACCCCACATCGGCATTTCGGCGTTCCCGTGTGCCGCCAGATTTGCCTGTCCCCTCAGAATAGAACTGACACGGAGCGAAGGATACTTGCCAAATTTCTTCGCCAGCTGAGTGAGATTGGCAGGCGGGACCTTGAGTGCATCCGCGGCTGGACCATCTCCCATGCCGGTTTTCCCGTGGCAAGAGGCGCAATAGCTCATGAACATCTCCTTGCCCGATGCCGGGGAAGTGGCCGGGGCAGCCTTGTGCTCGACAGTGGGTTTATCCTGGGCTCCCGCAAAAACAGAAGCCAGAAGCGTGGCAGCGAGCCAGATAGAAAAACGACAGCGCATAAATCTCCTCCTAGAGAATCAAGTCTAACAACCTTGAATGCGAAGTACCCGGCCTCGCCCTTGAGGCCACCAGGCCTTCAATGGCCAGACGTTAGAACGGATAATGCCGGGGCGTCGTCTGAATCGTAATCCAGCGCAACTCGGTGAATTCGTCGACGGCCGCTTTTCCGCCAAAACGGCCGTAGCCACTGGCTTTCACGCCGCCGAATGGCATTTGGGCTTCATCGTGAACGGTCGGCCCGTTCACGTGGCATATGCCGGAGTCGATGCGTTTGGCAACTTCGAGGGCGCGGGCAATATCCCGGCCAAAAACGGCAGCCGAGAGGCCGTACTCGGTATCGTTCGCGAGCTGGATCGCATCCTCCACGGTCTTGAATCGAGTAATGGAAACGGATGGTCCAAACGATTCCTCTCGAAAGATCTGCATTTGAGGTGTCACGTAGTCGACAATTGCGGCTGGCATAACCGTGCCCTGCGCCTCACCTTCCAGCAAGACTTTGGCACCGCGAGACACGGCATCTTTCACGAGCGACCGAACGCGTTCCACGGTCGGGATTCCCATTACTGCGCCGAGCACAACGTCGCCTTTGCGCGGGTCGCCGCACGGCAGAGCGCGTACTTTGGTGACAAATTTTTGTGCAAACACATCCGCCACTTTCTCGTCGATAATGATGCGCTCCGTCGACATGCAGATCTGGCCCTGATTCATGAAGGCACCGAAGGCAGCGGCGTTCACCGCTGCGTCGAGATCGGCGTCGTCGAGGATGATGAGCGGGGCCTTGCCGCCGAGTTCGAGGAGAATCGGCTTGAGATGCCTGGCGGCAGCGACGGCGAGGAGCTTTCCAACGCGCGTTGAGCCCGTAAAGTTAATGCGGCGAACGGCGCGATGGGCGATCAAAGTTTCGACGATGGTCGAGGCGCTGGCCGCGTCGTGGGTCAGAACATTGACGACTCCACTGTCGACGCCAGCCTCGCGAAGAATTGTGCCAATGAGGCGGTGGGTAGCGGGACAGATCTCGGATGCCTTGAGCACCACAGTGTTTCCGCAGGCGAGGGGCACAGCAATTGCACGGATTCCGAGGATTACAGGAGCATTCCAGGGCGCAATGCCGAGCACGACGCCGACGGGTTGGCGGATAGAAAATGCCAGGCTCCCCGGAATTTCCGAAGGGATCGTCTCGCCTGAAACCTGCGTCGTCATGGATGCGGCTTCGCGTAACATCTGGGCGGCGAGGTAGACATTGAAGCCCGCCCAGCCCGCGGTAGCTCCGATCTCGTCCATCATTACGGCGATGAAGTCTGGCGTGCGCGCTTCGAGCATGTCGGCAGCGCGCAGGAGCTTCTTGCGGCGCTCATGCGGGCCGAGCGCCGACCACCCGGGGAAGGCCTGGGCGGCCGCTTCGGCGGCGAGGATGGCATCGTCGGCCGTGGCGGCGGCGGCGCGCGTCGCGACGCCGCCGGAGACCGGGTTGTTGCGAACAAAGGTTGCCGCTCCCGTCGCTGCGGCATCACGATCGCCAATCAAGAGCTGAACTTCGGTCATGAGCGTTTCCTTTTTGGTGAACTCGTTCTCGTTTTCCTGTCCATCTCGCGGAAAGTTTCGGCTGCGAGATGAAACGCGGTGTTTGCGGCCGGAACGCCGCAATAGACGGCGCTTTGCAACAGAACCTCTTTGATTTCGTCGCGCGTCACCCCGTTATTGAATGCGGCGCGCACATGCAACTGGAATTCATCGCCACGATTTAACGCGACCATCATCGCCATGGTCAGGAGACTGCGAGTGTGGCGGGGGAGGCCAGGGCGGGTCCAGACTTCAGCCCAGGCATTGCGCGTGATGTAATCCTGGAACTCGCGGTTGAAGCTGGTTGCCGAGGCCATGGCGCGATCGACATATTCGTTGCCGAGAACGGCGCGCCGCACTTTCATGCCCTGCTCGTGCCGCTCTTTATCGGTCTTTTGCATTGTCATCACGCTGCTCCTCTAGATTGCCCTGCTCCTCTACTGAGAGAGAAATGAAGTTACGGACTCTGTGAAGGCTTGCGGTTGTTCGACGTTTGAGAGATGGGCGGCGTTGAGTTCGACGGCCGCGGCGCCTCGAATGCGGTTGACCAGGAACTGTGCGTCGACTGCAGGTGTGACCGGATCCTTCGCTCCGTAGATCACCAGCGTGGGCGCAGAAATTTGCGCCACGGTATCGCACTGGTCCATGTCACGAATAGCGGCGCACGAAGCGACATAGCCATCCGGGGAAGAATTTTCGAGCATCTGCTGGGCCTCGGCAACTTCTTTCGGATATGCTGCACGGAACTCGGGAGTGAACCAGCGTGCGATAACGGCCGAGGCGACCACGTTCATTCCCTCGTTATGCACTGTTGCGATGCGCGCATTCCAGGTATCTTTCGTGCCAATGCGAGCCGCGGTGTTGCACAGCACGAGGCGATGGAGGCGATCCGGCGCGTTGATCCCGAGCCATATTCCGATCATGCCTCCCATTGAGAGGCCGCAAAAGTGCACTCGCTTCAACCCGAGAACATCCAGCAATCCCAGAACGTCGTGGCCGAGTTGCTCAATCGTGTAGTCGCCGGGAGTGACAGAAGAGCGGCCATGGCCGCGGGTGTCATAGCGCAAAACGCGGAAATGCTGCTCCAGGAGCGGCATTTGCCGGTTCCACATCGAGAAGTCCGTGCCCAGGGAATTCGAAAGCACAAGCACGGCTCCGGTGTGGCCGGTCAATTCATAACAAGTTTGAAGTGCCCCAATGTTGACGAATGACATGGAAGCCCCGACGGCAAAATCAATTGCGATGGCTTGCCGCAAGTATGCGGTCGACAAACTGCTCAGCAGCGCCCAAGTAATTCTCCGGTGCAAATAGGCGGTCGAGTTCCGCTGCGCTTAAGCGCTCGGTTTCCCGCCCATCTTGCCCCAGAATTTCTGCCAGCACCAGGCGCAGATGCTTTCCTGATTTGCGAGCTTGCAAACTCGCCTCCTCGACGAGTTTGTGTGCGGCGGCTTTGCCAATACCTTTCGCGAGAGCCATAGTAACCGCTTCGGCGAAGATTAATCCCTGGGTCGCATCAAGGTTGCGGCGCATTCGTTCTGTATCGACCTCGAGACGGGGCACGACGTCAGCCATCTGGCGGAGCGCGCCGCCCGTTAGGCAAAAAATCTCCGGCAGCGTCTCCCATTCCGCGTGCCAGTTGCCGAGGCCGCGCTCGTCTTCCTGGACCATTGCGCTGAGGATTGTGCTGACTAATCCTGGCACGCGGGTCGCAGCCGCCAAAACGGAGCCCGCGGCGACCGGATTTCGTTTGTGCGGCATCGTCGACGACCCGCCTCGACCTTCGCCGGCGGGCTCAAAGACCTCCGCGATTTCCGTTTGCATATGCAGGGAGATGTCGCGCGCGATCTTGCCGAGCGTGCCCACGCACAAAGCGAGCGTCGTTGCAACTTCGGCCACCCGATCTCGTTGAGCGTGCCAGGGCGCGGACGGCACATCGAGTAGCAGTTCGTGCGCTAGCGCCGATGCCACTTGCTGGCCCTTGTCCCCGAGAGCGGCAAGTGTTCCGACAGCGCCGCCGAACTGCACGACCAATACCCGCGCTTTCATTTCTGTAAGGCGTTGCCGGTGGCGATTAACAGCATCGAGCCAACCGGCCACCTTGAAGCCGAAAGTAGTTGGCAGGGCCTGCTGCATCAGAGTGCGGCCGGCAATCGGTGTGGAACGGTGTTTTCGCGCCAGGTCAATCAATCCGCAGGTGAGCGCATCAAAGTCTGCCTCAAGAATGTGGAGCCCATCGCGAATCTGAAGAATGAGTCCTGTGTCGTTGACGTCCTGGCTGGTCGCACCCCAATGGACGAAGCGCGCTGCGTCGCCGTTGTCATCTTCGGCGACCAGAGCTGTCAGTTGCTTGACCAGGGGAATTGCCGGGTTGAGAGACAGCGCAGTTTCCGCCGACAAGGCGTGCACAACGATGAGGTCAGCTTTGCATTTTTCGGCAATCGCCTCGGCGGCTGTATGCGGTATCAAGCCGCACTTCGCTTCAGCCCTGGAGAGCGCGGCTTCGAAATCGAGCATACGCTGAATACGCGCGCGATCGGAGAAAACCTCGTCCATCGCCGCGGAGCCGAAGAGTCGATCAAGCAAGGCCATCGAGGTAGGTCACAACCCCAGATCGAAGAATACCGTTTCGCCGGTTCCCTGCAACACAATGTTCCATTCCAATGCGCCAGGCGCGCCACCGCCATTTTTGGCCACCAGCGTTGCACGTCGCGCCGGTTGCACCAATTTCAATATCGGGTCGGTGGCAAGAAGCGCATCGCCGGGAAAATACATCCGGGTTGTCAGGCGTCTCATCAGCCCGCGCATGAACACGGAGACGACAAGGTGAGGAGCCTGCTCCTTACCCCGCGGACCAGGCACCCGCCCGGGCTTGATCGTGGCAAAACAGAAAGCGCCGTTCTTGTTGGTGGAAACACGCCCGTGGCCTCGAAATCGGGGCTCCAGCGGCTTCGGTTGCCGGTCTTCCGGATGCGCGTACTTGCCATGCGCATTCGCTTGCCAGATTTCCACCAAAGCATCGGGTACGCCGGCTCCGTCGCCATCAATCACGCGTCCCTGAATCGTGACGCGCTCGCCAGCCACGCCTTCATCGGCCAGGTTGTCACAGGTCAACCAACTCAATCCGAGATTGAAGAATGGCCCAACAGTTTGCGATGTGGTCGCTCGGATTTTCATTTACTTCTCCATCGGTGTGGCATCGCGCCCGCGCAAAATGATGTCAAACCGGTAACCGAGTGCATGTTCCGGCATGGTCGTGTCCCAATCGAAGAGGGAGATCAGCCGGCGGCGCGCTTTTTCGTCGGCAGTGCAATTGAAAATCGGATCGAAGGGCAGGAGCGGATCACCCGGAAAATACATTTGCGTGACCAGCCGGGTCGCGAAGGCCGGCCCAAACACCGAAAAATGAATATGCGCCGGCCGCCAGGCATTGTGGTGATTGCGCCACGGATATTCGCCGGGACGTATGGTTACGAACCGGTATCGTCCCGCGGAATCCGTAACAACACGCCCGCAGCCCGTGAAGTTCGGATCCAGAGGTGCATCGTGCTGATCGACTTCGTGGCGGTAGCGCCCAGCCGCATTTGCCTGCCAGATTTCGACCAACGTGTTCGGGAGAGGACGGTTATCTTCGTCCAGAACGCGCCCGCTCACGACAATGCGCTCTCCGAGAGGATCTCCCTGGTGCTGATGTGTAAGGTCACAGTCGGCGGCAGACACCAATTGCGGATCGAATGCGGGTCCGGTAATTTCCGACAGCGTGTACGGGATCCGGATCAACGGCCGGGTGGGGCTGCGCTTGATCGACGAGACATACGGGCGGTGAAGGTGGTTCGGCTGCGTTCCAACGCCCACGCGGCGATAACCTATGACGATATCCGTTGGAATGGAATCAGTCCGTTGTTTCGGATTCCGTTTACTCGTAGTCCGCTTCGCCGACAACGCCCTCTCCCGTCGTTAAACCGAGGATACTAGCATAGTTGCACGTCTTTCAGGTTCGTGGAGAACCCGAAAACGACTGCACAAACCCGAAGGCGTGCCTGTTGCGCCAAACTGAAGGATACGAAGCAGCAAATGCTTTCACAGTCTCTTTCGGGGCATCAGGTTACGTCTTGGTTCCCGCTTGCAATCGCGCGGTGCACGCCTACAATCAATTGGCCCGCGGCCGGAATCGAGTTGAGCAGTCCTCTGTTCGAAATCTGTCTTCCGACCTGTCCGCGGCTTGGCTGCAGGCGATCCCTCCAGGAGACCCCATGGCCACGCGATGTGCAGTGGTGTGTGCTGAAATTCGTTCCGCAAGCATGCGCGGGGAGGGGGGCCAATGCCTCGACTGCAAAATATTGAAGCCTTGCAACAAGCATCGTTACAATTTAAGGCCAGGGATCTCGATGGACATCTGAAGCTCTACAGCAACTCGGTGCTCCACCACGGCTTTTCCAGCCGCCTTCGTCCGGGATTGCCGGGATTGAAGGATCACTACACTGCCCTGCTCGCGGGGTTTCCCGATATGCGCGTCGAAATTGAGGACATTATTGCTGACGGCGAAAAGGTCATGCACCGCTTCATGTTCTTCGGCACGCACAAGGGAGAATTCCAAGGCATCGCTCCGACCGGCAAGCTGGTGCGTGCCGCCGGTGTGCATATCCACCTTTTCAAGGACGGTGTGGTGATCGAGGCGTGGCAAGTCCTGGACACATATGCGTTCCTGTCGGAGATCGGAGCGGTCTCGAAGGTGCGCGACACAAGGTAGCATGGTCGAAGGAGGAGAACGAGATGACAGACGCCGTTGATCTACTCGCCTCTTATTGGACAATCTCGGCCGGAGATCCACATACGGATCGGGAGTACAGTCCCTTCGATTTCAAGGATCGCGTGGAATCGGCTGCGAGAGCCGGTTTCAAGGGCTTCGGAGTCTGGCACGCCGACCTCGATCATGTCCGTGCGAAATACAGTCTCCACGAGATGAAACGAATCCTCGGGGACAATGGCATTCGTCACCTGGAGTTGGAATTTTTGGGGGACTGGTTTTTGAATGACGAAGATGGCGGGGACCGAAAGAAACAGTCGGACCTGCGAAAACAAGATTTGTTCGAGGCCGCAGAGGCATTGGGCGCGCATCACGTTAAAGTCGGCGATTTCTATCAGCAGCAGTGCCCGATGCCGCGATTGATCGACGCCTTCGGTGTGCTGTGTCGGGAGGCGGCGCAACACAACACAAAGATTGGTTTCGAACTGATGCCGTTCGCGATGATTCGGACTCTGGACGAGTCGATGATCATGGTGAAGGGGGCGGGCGCGGAAAACGGCGGGATCATCTTCGATCTCTGGCACATCGTAAAACTCGGTCTTCCGTATGAGGAAGTGTTCCGCGTCCCGCAGCAATACGTGGTCAGCGTGGAGTTGAATGATGGCACATTTCACGCGCCATGGAGCCTGCATGAAGACACGATCAATCACCGCCGATTCTGTGGCGAAGGAGAATTCGATGTGCGCGGCTTCGTTCAAGGCATGAGGAAGGCCGGCTATGGAGGTCCGTGGGGAATTGAAGTTCTGTCCGCAGAACATCGTAAGCGGCCGCTCGAGGAATTGACGGCGCACGCATTTCGCACGACGATGGCGCAGTTCGATCTTAGTTAGAGTTCTCCAGAGTCCGATCAAATTGAGGTAACAACACAATGACTACGGCGCACAAATCCGAGCGTGCTCACTGGCCATGGCCCGACTCGCTCGATGCGCTCGTGGCCGCGCCGGCCCACCACGATCTGTTACTCGAGGATGATCGCGTGCGAATTGTGCATACTCATATCGCGTCGGGCGAGACTGTACCGCTGCACACGCATCGTTGGGGCGGTGTCGCCTACGTACAGAGCTTCAGCCATTTCATTCGACGCAACGAGCATGGCGCCGTCACATTTGACAGTGGCGAGGCCGGAAAACCGCCGGTCACTCCCTGTGCTCACTGGTTGCAGCCGCTTCCGCCGCACACGGTAGAAAATCTGGGGCCTGCCGAGATCAATATCCTTATTATTGAGCTTAAAGGTGACTCGTAGATTTATGATTTCGCGGCGAGCGCTGCTTGCCAAGCGGAGAAATTGGCTTGCGAAACTAAACGGGCGTTAGGTAGAATCGGCGGTCATTTCGACGTTCAGGAAAGTAGGACCTGCCGGGGCTATTACCTAAAATATGTTTGTAAATCGCATTCGAATCCGCGTTGAGTTTGGCGATTGCGATCCCGCCAACATTGTTTTCTTTGCAAACTACTTCCGCTGGTTCGACCTTTGCACCTCAGCGCTGTTCCGTGCGGCGGGACTTCCGTTGGGCGAACTGTTCAAGTCGCACGGCGTCATCGGCATCCCCCTGGTTGAGGCCCAGGCACGGTTTTTTATCCCGTCCACCTGGGGAGATGAACTGGTGGCGGAATCGTGCGTGACGGAATGGAAGAAAAGCAGTTTCGTGATCAGCCACAGATTTCTGCGTGATGGGGAACTTGCCATGGAAGGTTGGGAGACGCATGTGTGGGCGGCCGCTCATCCGACGGAAGCGCACCGCATGAAGAGCGTGCCTCTGCCGCAAGAAGTGATTCGCAAGCTTTCGGCCACAAACGGCGGCGCGAGCAAGAAGCGCCGAGCGCCGAGCAGACGACGGAAGAAGTGAGCAGCAGCTATGCAGGATCCCAAGGGCAGAGTCGTTATCTTTTCGATCGGTCTCCTCATCCTACTCACTTACGCCTCGCTAGGACGCGAATCGCCGCCACACGGCGCGCATGCCGGCGTAACCGATGCGCAAATCGTAAGCGCCGACGGGCACCCGGGAGACTGGCTGACGCACGGCCGCACCTATAATGAGCAGCGCTTCAGCCCGCTCAAAGAGATCAACGACCACAACATAAGCCGCATGGGCCTGGCGTGGCAGTTCGATCTCGATACCCGCCGCGGACAGGAAGCGACTCCACTCGTCGTCGACGGCGTAATGTACTTTTCGACGGCGTGGAGCAAAGTTTTCGCGCTGAACGCCGCGACCGGCGTCCGGTTGTGGTCTTACGATCCGAAGGTGCCTCTGCAATGGGGAGCGCGCGCGTGTTGCGACGTGGTGAATCGCGGGGTCGCTGTTTGGGAAGGGAAAGTTTATCTCGGCACACTCGACGGCCGACTGGTTGCACTCGATGCCGCCAACGGCCGAGAAGTTTGGGAACAGCTCACGGTCGATCCGAGGCTGCACTACAGCATCACCGGTGCGCCGCGCATCGTGAAAGGCAAGGTGGTGATCGGCAACGGCGGTGGAGAGTATGGCGTGCGCGGATACGTTTCAGCCTACGACGCCGCGAACGGCAAACTGGCGTGGCGTTTTTATACCGTGCCGGGCGACCCCTCGAAGCCATTCGAGGAGCCGGTGCTGGCCGAGGCGGCTAAAACCTGGACCGGCGATTGGTGGAAGAACGGCGGCGGAGGCACGGTGTGGGATTCCATTGTCTACGATCCTGAACTCGATCTCCTCTATATAGGAGTCGGCAACGGCGGCCCCTGGAACGCAAAATATCGCAGCCCGCAAGGCGGCGCGAATCTGTTCACCTCGTCGGTCGTCGCACTGAAACCGGAAACCGGCGAATACGTCTGGCACTACCAGGAGGTTCCCGGCGACGACTGGGACTACGACTCCGCGGAGCAGATCATCCTCGCCGATATTGCCATTGATGGGAAGACCAGAAAAGTTCTGCTGCATGCGCCGAAGAATGGATTCTTTTATGTCCTCGATCGCGCAACTGGGGCGCTGATTTCGGCGAAACCTTTCACCTTTGTCAACTGGGCAACTGGAGTTGACGTGAAGACCGGTCTTCCAATCGAAAGCCCGACGGCGCGCTATGTGCGCGTCAATTCGCCACCCATCGTTCCCGGCCCGGTTGGAGCTCATAGCTGGCAGCCCATGTCGTACAGCCCGGTGACCGGTCTTACCTACATCCCCGTTAACGATGTCGGATTCTATTACAAGCCCGAGCAGAATTTCGAAATCAAAGATTCGGCGTTAAATTTCGGCATCGACATGGTCGCAGCGGAAATGCCACAGGATCCGAAGATCAAGCAAGCGATTCTCGACAGCATACGGGGCAAACTGGTGGCTTGGGATCCGGTGCAGCAGAAGCAGGCGTGGGCGGTTGAAAGGCCCGGCCCATGGAACGGCGGCACACTAGCGACTGCGGGAAATTTGGTTTTCGAGGGCACAGCTGCGGGCCGCTTTGAAGCCTACCGTGCCGATACGGGCGAAAGAGTGTGGTCGTTCGACGCGCAAACCGGGGTCATGGCGGGACCGATTACCTACAGCGTAAAAGGCGAGCAGTATGTCGCGGTCCTCGCGGGATGGGGCGGAGTTTTCCCGCTCGTTACCGGAGAGATTGCGTTCAAATCCGGCAGAGTGCGCAACGTCAGCCGCATGTTGGCATTCAAGCTGGATGGGAAACGAAGCCTCCCACCCTTGCCGACGCTCGAAGAACCGGTTTTGTCTCCTCCTCCGTCAACCGCAACGGCGGAGCAGATTCACCATGGCGAGGCGGTGTACCAGCGCTTCTGCTCAGAATGTCATGGCGACGTGGGCGTCAGCGGCCGACTAGTCCCCGATCTTCGGTACTCGAGCACACTGGCGAACGATCAATGGTTCAAGATCGTGCGCGAGGGGGCATATCAATCGCGCGGCATGATTTCGTTCGGCAAGGAAGTATCGCAGCAGGACGCCGCAGACATTCGCGCGTACGTCATCTTCCGCGCCAACCAGTCGGTTGAGAGCAAACCGGCCAACTCCAAGTGATGACGAAACCGGCGAAAATTGGCAGGTTTCGCGAAGCGGCTTTTTCTTTCACTTCTCCCGGCCGGACCATGTCGGGCTGGCGACTTCGATTTGCCAGATGACATTGTCTGCCGAGAGCGGCCCCGCTGACTTCAGAAAGACCGGCGACGGTCCCTTGAATACCCAGAACTCCGTGTCCGGCGGTTGTTTACCCACCAGGGGTGCGACCACGCCTGCGATGCCTCCGAGTTCGACCTTGGCAACATAGTGAGCGGCTTTGTAGCTGGCCTTCTCAACTGAGAATGTGTCTTCGCCCTGGGACGAGAGTACAAGTTTTACGATTCTGGGCTTTGGCGTCGCCGCGATCATGGTCACCGTGTGCTGGGCGTCATCGGGAAAATTTTCCACGATGATTGGGAGTATGCCGTTAGCGAGGTCGGGCGGTATCTTCACGCGAGAAGTGATGATGCTTCCTTTGTCCCCACCTTTGCCATTCTGGTCGTCCTTCTCCTTCCCCGGCTTCATGTCGCGGACCTTGACTTCGCCCGTGCGGCAATTGATCCAAACCTCCGCCGGATTCTTGAAGGCGGGTCCAGTCAAGAGAGTGTGATCGGTCAACAGCTGAAATATTCCATGCTGGGTGAAGACCGTCGTTTCCTCGTACCTGGAACCATCGTCAAAGTGGAAATTGACACGGGTGGTGAGCCTTGCCCCGCGCACGGTTTGAGTCATTTCCCCGACAGCAACTATTTTTCCTTCTTGCGTTTTGAGGACCAGGAACGTGTGGGCTGCCGCCTGAGGGTTCTTCACGGAAAAGATCTCAGAGAGGCAGCAAGGGACAAAGAACGAAAGGAGGCCGGGCACCACTAACAATAAGACAGATCGGAAGGATGTCGAACCAAGCATGAAGACACGTCCTCGAATCCCTTTTGACGCGGAATCGGGCGGAACTGTTGCTGAGGAACCTGGCCTGCAGAAACTGTGAAGGCTTGAGGGATGCTTACCGCATTCGATCAAATTCCGCTGCTTCTTGCCAACAAACGGTCAAGGCATTCCGGACACGGCTCACGTCTTCCCGGCACCGTTCAATAGCCTCAATGGTCGTGTTTGCCCACGGGACCCAATCTCCGCCGTGCGTCCCGGCAAACCTGACCAGCTCATTCAATCGATGCCGCAAATATACAGCCTCAAAACTATTGTCGACCCGCTGAAAACTTACCTGACAAGCGGTGAGCGAGCGACGTAACTGCGCAGGATCCACTGGTGTACCAATCGCGTCGCCCGCTTCGCGCGCGTTGATGAGAGCTTTCGGTGTCAGGGCCATCAGGTTGAGAACGGCATCTTCGAGCTGGTCGACGAGGGCGGCTTCGTCCGGAGGCCGGTCCCCGATCGTGACGTGGAGCGCGCTGAGTTCGTCATTCAGGACTTCAAGCTGTCGAGCCAATTCTCGAAGAGCGGTTTTTGCCACTACCATCTCCAGTCGGACCGAGATCGCCGAATCAGGGCCAATGTGCGATGGCCATCCTTCGCCGGCAGGGCCTGAGCACGTAGCCTATCACTGCATTGTTCGATAAGCATTGGTCCGGTAGGTGGGCTTTGACTGAAATTTGCCGTTGTTTCTGGAGGAACTCTGAAGCCGTCTGAATTGATCTGAATAAGTCTTTTTGCATGACACGATCGGATCCCTGTTGTCGCTATTACAAGTGAGGTGGCATATGGCGAAAATCATAGAGTTCTACATACCCAGCAACTATAGGAAAAAGGCAGCCAAGTGGATTCCGGCGGAAGAGCACGGGAAGGTAATTCCTTTTGCGGTGCCGCAGAAGAAGACAGCATGAGCCCGGAGCTAGTTGGCGCGGTCTGGATTCTCGACGAGCAGGGCGATGCCCTGGCCGCCTCCGATACAGGCCGAGGCGATTCCGTAACGCGCATTAGCGCGCTTCAGCTCTCGCGAGACGGTGACGGCGAGTCGAATTCCTGTGGCCGCGAGAGGATGACCGATCGCGATCGCGCCGCCATTAACGTTGAGCTTGTTGCGGTCGAGTCCGAGTTCGCGCTGGCAGGCCAACACCTGGGCGCCGAAGGCTTCGTTGATTTCCACGCGATCAATCTCCGGCAGGCCGAGGCCTTTCGAGTCGAGCACAGCTTGAATGGCTGGGACGGGTGCGATGCCCATGATTTCCGGCGGCACACCGACGGCGGCTCCAGCAACGATTCGCGCCAGCGGCTTTTTCTTGTGCTCCCTCAAATATTCGGCGGATGCCACCAGCGTGGCAGCGGCGCCGTCTACAATTCCGGAGCTGTTGCCGCCGGTTTGCACTCCTCCAAAGGCAGGCTTCAACTTGGCTAGAACTTCCAGCGGTGACGGACGGATGTGAGTGTCCTCGCCCAGCTTATCGATTCCACGCACCAATTTGATTCCACGCGGGGAATAGCCATCTAACTCAAAAGCTTCAGTGGTGATGGGTGCGATCTCGCCGCTCAGGAAGCAGCTTTTTTGCGCGGCGATGGCGCGCGCGAAACTTTCGGCGGCAAATTCGTCCACGTCGGCGCGGGTGATGGAGTATTGGTGGGCCAGAGTTTCGGCGGTGCCGCCCATGGTTTTGCCAGGGCAGGGATCCAGCAACGCTTCCCAGAGAAAATCTTTGAATTCGACCTGACCCATGCGAAAACCAGAGCGGTGAGTGTATGCGGCAATTGGGTTGCGCGACATGGATTCGGCACCGACTACGAGCGCGAGATTGGCCTTGGCGAGCTTGATATTGTCGGCGGCTTGAAGGATGGCTTCAACGCCGGTGCCGCAGACTCTCTGAACCAGATGGGCAGGGACATCGATGGGAACCCCCGAGTAGAGCCCGATGTGGCGCGGGAGGACGTAGGCGTCGAAGGAGGCCTGAGCCATGTTGCCGGCGACGACGATATCGACGTCGTCGGGCGAGACGCTGGCGCGCTGGAAAATCGCGCGCGCGGCTTTGATGCCGAGGTCGGTGGGAGAAACTAACCCGAGAGCGGTGTTGTATTCGACGAACGGGGTGCGCACGCCGTCGAGCAGGAACACGTTGTCGTAACGCGAGAGGAGCGCTTTGCCAGGAATACTCTTGGCGCGAGAACTCATAGCGAGGCTTTGAAGTCGCGAGCGTCGTTGGCGACGACCAGGCGTGGCTGGAGGGGGGGATTCGGCAGGCTTCTCTCCGCCTGCTCGGGCACGGACTTTTGCGCGCGTACCACGGTGAGGCCGTAACGCGCGCGGTGTCTGTTTCCCCATGCCGACATCAGCTTGAGAATCGGCTTGAGACTGTCGCCGTGGCGCGTCAGGGAATACTCGACGCGCGGGGGAACTTCGGCGTAGACCTTGCGGCGGATGATGCCGTCGCGTTCGAGTTCACGAAGATGCTGCGTGAGCATTTTCTTGGTGAGGCCTGGGATGAGGCGCTGAAGCTCGCAGAAGCGGCGGGTGTGGCCTTCAAGATAGAAGAGGAGCGACGGTTTCCATTTTCCGCCGATGATGGAAGCGGTCAGCTTGACGGGGCAATTGTTGTGATGCATGGATATGGTCCCCAGGGAATCTCCAGGTTACTGAAACGTGCCTACTAGCCAAAAGGATACTTTTGCCTAGAATAAGCCCTCGGTCCCGAAAGGATACCTGATTCGGGGCCGGGTGGGAAGTGGGTCGCACAAGTTCTTCTCATAATGGGTTTGCGGGGATTTGTTGGTGATTTTTCCCTGGGCTTGAGGCTTGCGGGTTTGAGTTCGCGCGCTGGAATCAAGGTTGGCGTGGGGACAGCGAGGCAATATGAGCGATAAGAAACCGGTAGTAATTTATGGCGCGAATGGTTTTTCGGGGCGGTTGATCGCGGAATTTCTGCGCGAATATAACGTACCGTTTATTGCGGCTGGACGCAGCCGTACGCGGCTGGAAGAGGTGATGGCGCGTGTGCCGGGGATTGAGACGGCAACGTATGAGATCGTGGAAACGGCGGGCTCGCTCGACGACCTTACGCGGATTTTTTCGGGCGCGAAAGTAGTGTGCAATACGGCGGGACCGTTTATCTATAACGGGCCCCGGGTGATTGAGGCGGCGCTGAAGGCTGGCTGCCACTATGTGGACATTGGTGGAGAGCAGGCCTGGATTCGCGAAGTGGCGGCCAAGTGGGGCGGCAGGTTTGCGGAGCGCGGACTACTGGCCGCGCCAGCTACGGCGTTTATGTCGGCGGTGAGCGACTCGGCGATCCGGTTGTGCTTGGATGGTCATCCGGGTATTGACACCCTGGAAGTGCTGACGATGTTCAAAGGGAATCCAACGTTTGGATCGACGCAGACGATTTTTGCCGTGATTCAGACGGACGCTTACTACCTGGAGCAGAACACGCTGAAAGAGTGGCCGCGCGCGACCCGCTATGATGTGGTGGTGCCGGGAAGCATACAGACTCAGTTGGCGTTGGCGTGGGGAGGGTTCCCGCATCCGGTGTGGTACAAGGATCATGCGCAGATCGCGAACGTGCGGTCGTTTGGTGGATTGCTGGACCGCCAGATTATGGAGGGCGTGGCAGCGACGGAAAAATTGTTCGAGGAGCAGATTCGCGCGCTGCCAGCGGCGGAGAGGGAGAAGAGGCTGGGTGAGATGGCAAACGCGGTGACCGGTGGGACGCCGCCCCGCGAAAATCCGCGGGAGCACCGGACAATTGATGTGATTGTTGGGCGAGGCAGCACAGATGCTGTGCAATGCGCAGTCTTTGGGACTTGCTGCTACCGGCAGACGGGCCTGATTCAGGCTTTCGCGGCGCATGCCCTGGTGCATGGGGCTCCGCGGAAGGTGGGGTTTGCTTCGGCGGCGGAGGCGTTTGGCCATCGGGAGATTTTGGATGTCTTGGAAGCCCAGGGGCTTTCGAAGGCGCGGATGATGGCCTAGGCGCTGAACGGCTATGCGAGCGATCGACTATTTCGACAAGAGCGCGGACATTCACTCCCACAGCATCGCAATTCAGGATGGGGACGCTCGCTACACCTACGCGGAGACGCGGGCTTTCAGCGAGCGCATTGCCCGCGCGATGCGGGTGCGCGGAGTGGAACGCGAGCAGCGGGCGGCGATCTACTCTCACAACGACGCGGCAGTGCTGTTTTGTATGCTGGGGATTCTGCGGACCGGAGCGGCGTGGGTTCCGATCAACTTCCGTAACGCAGCGGAAGCCAATATCGAGTTTCTGATTTACTCGGAGACAGTTTGGCTTTTCTATCACAGCCGGTTTCGGGAGCAGGTGGAGGAGATTCGACGGCGCGTCGCTCCGCTGCGGCACCTGGTTTGTATCGACCGCGAAGACGGGGAAAATCCGTCGCTTGCGAGATTTATGGAGTCGGCGGGCGAGAACCTCGCCGACGATGCGCTCGTCGGGGACAGCGATCGGATCCGCAACCCGGAAGCGCCAGATCTCGAAGGCAACGACGCTTACGGCAATCTCGGGCAGATGATGGGACTGGTTCCGACAGGCGGAACGACCGGGCCGGCGCGCGGAGTACGCGTGACCAACCTCGCATGGGGCACGATGACAGAGACGGCGCTGCGCTACTGGAAGGGCCCCGATGACGCCGATCCGGTTTGCCTTTGTACCGCGCCGCTCTCTCACGCAGCGGGGGTGGTGGCGTTCACGATTTTTGCGATGGGAGGAGCGAACGTCGTATTACCTGGATTTGACGCGACGCTGGTGTTGCAGTCGATTGAGCGCTATCGGGTGACGCATCTTTTTCTTCCGCCCACTGCGTTTTATTCGTTGCTGGCGCATCCTGACCTCGGGAAGTTCGATTATTCGAGCCTGCGGGTTTTTCTGCTGGCGGCGTCGCCGGTCTCGCCGGACAAGTTCAAACAGGGTGTGGAGGTCTTTGGGCCTTGCATGTGCCAGTCGTATGGACAGACCGAGGCGCCGATGGTGCTTACGTTTCTTGACGCGCGAACGGTGGCGGCGGCCGCGGCGGGGAATCATCCCGAGCGTCTGAAGAGCTGTGGGAAGCCGACCGCTGCCGTGCGAGTCGCAATCATGGACGATGCGGGGCGCATTCTTCCGGCCGGAGAGCGGGGGGAGATCGTGGCGCGTGGAACGCTGGTCTGCGGCGGCTATCACAACCTGCCGGAGGCGACGGCAGAGACTCGCAAGTATGGCTGGCATCACACCGGGGACGTGGGATACATCGATGAAGATGGATATGTCTATATTGTGGACCGCAAGAAGGACATGATCATCAGCGGCGGGTTCAATGTTTATTGCGCAGAGGTGGAATCGGGGATCATGGCGATGCCCGAAGTGCAGGAGTGCGCGGTGATCGGCGTGCCGGACGAGAAGTGGGGCGAGGCGGTGAAGGCATTCGTGGTTGCGCGGCGCGGCGAGGCGGTTACGGCGGAGGCGATTATGGCGCACTGCAAGGCCCGGCTGGGGAGTGTCAAGACTCCCAAGTCGGTAGAATTCATCGAGGAGATCCCTAAGACGCCGGCGGGAAAGCTGGACCGTAAATCGCTGCGGAAACAGTATTGGACGGGGACGGAGCGAGAGGTCCACTAGAACGCTTCGTGCTTCGGCGGCCCAGTTCAAGAGCTTTCCCACAAAGACGCGAAGAGATTTACGGAGGAAACATTCTGAGGAAACCTGGAGGTTGGTCATTCTTACGTTGAAAGTTCCCAAGACTGGGGGAATTCCCACTACTAAGGCCGGCGTGGTGCGCTGGCTCAAGAGCGAGGGAGATTCCGTGCAGGCAGGCGAGGCCGTCGTTGAGCTCGAGACCGATAAGGTCAGCTACGAACTGGAGTCGCCGGTGGCGGGAGTGCTGCTTAAAATCGTTGCCGGAGAAAGCGCACAGGTCCCGGTGGGCGGGCCTTTGTGTCATATCGGACAGGCGGGCGAGGCAACAACTCAAGAATCGAACGCGGCGGAAAGGGAGTGATGTACATGACGGAACGGAGTGGTGCCGGTTTCGGCGGAGAGCTCGGAAAAGATCGGTTGATATGGATCTACACGCAGATGACACGGATCCGGGAGTTTGAGGAGCACGTCAAGCGCACGTTTCTGGAGCATCCCGGGGCGATGCGCGGACATACGCATCTGGCGGACGGATCGGAGGCTTCGATTGTGGGGGCCCTTGCCACGCGGAATGCCACCGACTTTGCCATGCCTACCTATCGCTGTCATGCGCAGCCGCTGGTACTGGGGACTTCCCCGCGCAAGATGATGGCTGAGCTTTATGGGCGGAAGGACGGGCTCTGCGGGGGATTTGGCGGGTCGATGCATCTCGCCGATCCGGAACATTACTTTCCGGGCGCCTCGGGCATAGTCGGGCAGAGTATTGCGCACGCTGCCGGCGCGGCGTTGACGGCGCAGGTCAAGAACACGGGGCAGATCGTTTACTGTTTTTTCGGGGATGGCGCCAGCAAACAGGGAGCGTTCTTCGAGACGCTCAACCTGGCCGCGATTTGGAAGCTGCCAGTTATTTTCATTCTGGAGAACAACGAATACCAGGCGTACACCCACGTGAGCCTGGAAGATGCCAACGCGCAGGCCGGCGATCCGCTGTCGAAAAAGGCGGCGGCGTTCAGCATTCCGGGGGTAACGGTGGATGGAACCGATCCGCTAGCCGTGTATAGCGAAGTTGCTCGTGCCGCGGAGCGGGCCCGGGCTGGGCTTGGTCCTACGCTGATTGAATCAAAGTTCTACCGCCTGAGCGCGCACGGGAACGCGATTACGGTGCCTCCGGTGCCGACGCAGTTCCCGGAACATGAAGCGATCGGAGTTTACGGGAATAAAGATGAGTACCGCTCGGCGAAGGAGAATGATCCAATTCCCCGCTTCCGCGCGCGGTTGGTGAGGGAGGGCGTGATGACGGATGAGGATGCTCGGCGGATTGACGACGCGGCACGGGCGGAAATGGACGATGCCGTGCAGTTCGCGCTGGCTAGTCCAAAACCGAAGCCGGAAGAAGCGACGAAGTACGTTTACGCCTAGGAGGGCCGGATGGCGAAGGAAATGATGTACGGTGAAGCGATGGCCGTTGCCATCATGGAAGAAATGCAGCGCGACGCTGACGTCGTCTTTTATGGGCAGAACATGGCCATGACTCCGCGTGATCCGATGCTGAAGGCATTTGGAAAAAGCCGCGTGCGCCTTGCTCCGATTTCCGAAACCGCCGAGATAGGAGTTGCGGTGGGTGCGGCGCTTACCGGATTGCGGCCCATCGTTGAGCTCTGGATGAGCGAGTTCATGCTGGTGGCGATGGATCAGGTGCTGAATGAGGCGCCGCGGTTGCGCTACATGTCTGGCGGCCGCGTGAGGGTTCCGCTGGTGCTGAAGGCAGGCTACGGGTTTGCCGCGGGCTGGGCAGGGCAGCACTCGAATTGCATTTATCACACGATGATGGGGATTCCGGGGCTGAAGGTGGCGCTGCCATCGACTCCAGCGGATGCCAAGGGGCTGATGACGGCGGCGATTCGCGATGATAATCCGGTGGTGTATCTCCACCACTACATGCTGACGCTCGACACGGGCGACGTGCCGGAAGGGGATTTCGTCGTGCCGTTCGGCGTGGCCGACATCAAGCGGGCGGGGAACGATGTGACGATTGTCGCGACGGGCTGGATGGTCAAGAAAGCAATGGCGGCTGCAGAGCAGCTTGCGCAGGAAGGCATCAGCGCAGAGGTCATCGATCCGCGGACGCTGGCGCCGCTGGATGCTGACACGATCATCAAGTCCGTGGCAAAGACTGGCAGGCTGGTATTGGTCGATCAGGCTCCCCGGCACTCTTCGGCGGCGGCGGTCATTGCCGCGGAGATCGCTGAAAGAGGGTTCGAACATCTGCGCGCGCCGGTGGTAATGGTCACGGCGCTCGACGCATCGGTCCCTTACAGCGAGCCGCTGGAGAGTTTTCTGCTGCCAAACGAAGAGAAGATTGCGAACGCGGTGCGATCTGTGGTGGGCGAACAAGCTGCCGCGGGAAGACGGTAAAGCAGGAAACAATGAGCGAACTTGTCAGCCTGGTGAATCATGAGGGCGTGGGAGTTATCACCATCGACAACCCGCCGGTCAACGCGCTAAGTTCCGCTGTCATGAGCGCGCTCGAGAGCTCGTTGCGGGCCGGCGAAACGCACCCATCGATCCACGCCCTGGTTCTGATTGGCGGTGGTCGCACGTTCATTGCCGGGGCTGACATCAACGAGTTTGTTGACGTTCTAGCAGGGCGGCGGGAACTCGGGAACATACATCCATTCCTCGCACTGATGGAGGATTGCACAAAGCCAATCGTAGCTGCGATCCATGGGAGTGCGCTTGGCGGAGGATTGGAAGTGGCCATGGCCGCTCACTTCCGGGTGGCGACGCCCGATGCGCAGGTGGGGCAGCCCGAGACTCGCCTCGGGATTATCCCGGGAGCGGGTGGAACGCAAAGGCTTCCGCGGCTGGTGGGGATCGTGAAGGCGGCGGAGTTGTGTGCGCTGGGCTCGCCGGTTAAGGCAGCGGCAGCGCGCGATATGGGAATTCTTGACGACATCGTCTCGGGAGACTTGCGGGAGGGCGCGATTGCCTTCGCCAAGATGAAGGTTGCAGAGGGCGGGCCATATCGGAAGACGCGAGAGCGCAACGGGAGGCTCGGTTCGGCAGCGGAACACGCTACGGCGCTGGCCGCGCTTCGTGCGGAAGTGCGCAAGAGCCGGAAGAACCTGAATGCGCCGCTGGCCGCGATCGACGCCGTTGAGGCTGCCGCTGTCCTTCCTTACGACGAGGGTTGCCGCAATGAGCGCAGGATTTTCGACCAGTGTCTTTTCTCTTCCGAAGCCAGAGCGTTGATTCATGCGTTCTTTGCGGAGAGGGGAGTCAGCAAGATTCCGGGTCTGGCGAAGGCCGCGGCGGCCGTGACCGTGGAACATGCGGCCGTAGTCGGCGCCGGCACGATGGGAGCCGGGATCGCGATGTGTTTCGCGAATGCCGGCATTCCGGTGAGGATCACGGACCAGGATGCGGCGGCCCTGGAACGCGGGATGAAAAACATCCGGCAGAATTATGAAAACTCCGTAAAGCGCGGCCGGATTTCGGCGGAGGCCAGCGAACAGCGGCAAGCACTGATTCGGCCTCAACTCGGCCATCACGGCTTCCAAGAGGCCGGCATTGTGGTGGAAGCCGTTTTCGAGAGCCTGGTGTTGAAGAAACAAATTTTCGCTGCTCTCGATGCGGGTACGAAAGCGGATTGCGTTCTTGCGTCGAACACCTCCACGCTCAGCATCGATGAAATCGCATCGGCGGTCGCGCAGCCGGAGCGGGTGATCGGGTTGCACTTCTTCAGTCCGGCGAATGTCATGCGGCTGGTGGAAGTAGTGCGCGGTCGGGCGAGTGGGGCGGGCACGATCGCGTCGGGGATGGCGCTGGCCAAGCGATTGGGGAAGGTCGGCGTGCTGGTGGGAAATTGTTTTGGCTTTGTTGGGAACCGAATGATGTTTCCTTACATGCGCGAGGCCCAGTTCCTCCTGGAAGAAGGAGCGACGCCGCAGCAAGTCGATGCCGCGTTAACCGACTTCGGTATGGCAATGGGAATTTTCGCGGTCGAGGATATGGCGGGACTTGACGTGGCATGGCGCGTGCGCCAGGAATTCCGGCATCTCGAAGAGCAGGGCGTGCGCAAGCCTCTTGTCGCTGACCGGTTGTGCGCGTTGCAACGTTTTGGGCAGAAGAGTGGCAAAGGCTGGTATCGCTACGGCGAGGACCGCAAGCCGGTTCCCGATCCGGAAGTTGACGATTTAATCGAAAGTGTCGCTCGGGACGCTGGAATTGCGCGGCGGCAGATCGGAAAAGAAGAAATTGTGGAGCGGACAATCTTTGCCATGATCAATGAAGGGGCGCGCATTCTGGAGGAAGGCTACGCGCTGCGCGCCGGCGACATCGACACGATCTACCTGAACGGATATGGATTTCCGAACTATCGTGGCGGCCCGATGTGGTATGCCGATGAGATTGGATTGCCAGCAATTCTGGCGCGCATCGAGCGCTACCGGGACGAGTTCGGAAAACTCTGGGAGCCGGCCCCATTGCTTCGCCGGCTAGTGGTGGAGGGCAAAAAGCTGTGTTCGTGGGATGAAGAGACGCACGAGATGCCAATAACCGCCGAGCGGAATTGACTAGAGTCGAGGTGCACGCCGCGGGCAATTCGGGGAAGTTGCGCGCGTCTTTTGAACGGGCGTAGCATAGGCTTCTCGGAGGTTTTTGTGCCTGATTATCCTGATTCCTCCCGTCGCAATTTTCTCAAAAAATCCAGCGTACTTGGCGTGGCCGCGGTTGCCGGCAAAGTTGTCGAGTCGAGTGCCGCGACGATGCCACCCTTGCCTTCGAATCCGGTTACTGAAAAAACGATGCCTACGCGCAATCTGGGACGCACCGGGTATCGCGTGGGAATTTTCAGCCTCGGCGGGCAGGCGTCTATCGAGAAGCCCAATAACGAATCGGTGGCAGTGCCGATCGTAGAGCGCGCCCTCGATCATGGTGTGAACTACATCGACACGGCTGCGATGTACGGCGGCGAAGAGCGATGGAGCCAGCGCTATATCGGACAAGTCATGAAGCGCCGACGCGGCCAGGCGTACCTGGCGTCCAAGTCGCACGACCGCTCACGCGACGGTTCGCTGAAGCTGCTCGATCAGTCGCTGAAACTGCTCAACACTGATCATCTCGACGCCTGGCAACTGCATCACATTGACAGCCAGGACGATGTGGATCGGATTTTTGCCAAAGGCGGCGCGATCGAGGCCTTTCAGCAAGCGCGGGAGGAGAAGATGGTTCGTTTCCTGGGTGTCACGGGACATCGCGATCCCGATCTGCTCATGCAATGCCTGGAACGCTTTCCCTTCGACCAGATTCTGATGGCTCTCAACGCGGCCGACAAGCATCACTTGAGTTTTCAGGAAAAACTCCTGCCGCTGGCGGTCGAAAAGCAGATTGGAATTATCGGCATGAAGATTCCGGCGCGCGGCCGCATCTTGGCGAACTGGAAGCCGGACCCGCAACATCAGGGAGGGTTCGAAGGCTCAGCGCAAGGGCCTGGAACACTGGCGATGAAAGAGGCCCTGTATTACGTGCTTTCGCAGCCGGTCAGCACGGTGATCATCGGGTGCGACACGATTGCACAGCTTGAAGAGAATGTTCAGTTCGCACGCGACTTCACGCCTCTGAGCGAGCGTCAACTTGCCGCGCTGAGCGAGAAGGCTCAGCCGGTGGCGCGGCAGGCGCTGTTTTTCCGCAGATGGGTATAGGAAAGACGGAACCGAAAGACCGGCCCACTCGTAGAAGCGAAGCGGAGCAAGAGAAAGTCTACAGTGCCGCCACGCGCCGCTGTACAACGAAAAAATAAAGTCCGAGCAGCACCAGCAGCACTCCGTTCGCGCCCAGCACGACCGGCGCGGTAAACATGGGCACCAGCCATCCGGACAGCAGGTTCCCCATCGGCATGCCTCCGCGAAAAGCGAAGTTGTAGACGCTCATCACCCGCCCGCGCATTTCATTGGTCGTAATCAACTGCACCAGCGAATTCACATTCGCAAAAACCGCCATCATCGAGGCGCCGGTGAGCACGAGCATCACTCCACTTAAAGGCAACCATCTGGAGAGCGCAAATCCGCAGATCCCCACGCCCAAGCAAACCAAGGCGCCGAGGGCGAACCGGCCCTTTCTTTTGATGTTGCCGAGGCCCGCCACGCCCAGAGATCCGCAGATCGACCCGAGACCCATGAGCGCGAGCAGGTTGCCGTAAGTCTCCGGTCCACGATGAAAAATGTCTTTCACGAATACCGGGAAATATGTGCGCGCTGGCATACTCAGGAACGTCATGCAGAAGGCCAGAATGATCAGCGCTTCCATCGAGGCCTGGTTGCGCACGAACTTGATGCCTTCTTTGAGGCTGGTGAATACGGACTCTTTCGTTTTTTGCGGCAGGAAGCGCGCTGTGATCAAGGACAGCGAGATGATGGGGGCGAGAAAGGAAATGGCGTTCAGACCGAAGCACCAGGTCTCGCCGAGCTTCGCAAGCGCCTGTCCGGCGAGCGCGGGGCCGACCATGACCGCCACGTTGAACTGGATTGAGTTCAAGGCGATGGCGTTAGGCATGTCTTCTTTTTCCACCAGGGTCGGAATCAGCGCCTGGTAGGCCGGTCCACCGAAAGCCTGCGCGAAGCCCGAAACGAACGAGAGGCACAAAATGTGCCAGACATGAACGCGGCCCGTCAATACCAGGATCGTAAGCAAACCTGCGCTCGCCATCTGCACCCACTGCGAGCCGAGCAGAATCCGCCGCCGCTCGACGCGGTCGGCGACGACTCCGCCGATCAGAGAAAACAAAAAGATGGGAATGCCGCCAAGAAACTGATCAAGCGCCAGAAGAAATGCCGAGTGGCTCAGGCGGTAGATCAACCAGCCTTGCGCAACGATCTGCATCCACGTGCCGATGCTGGATGTGCATGCCCCGATCCACATCAGCCGGAAGTCGCGATATTGAAACGCTTTAAAGACGCGGGCGATCAAAGGAACGTCCCAAATAGCTCCCCCGAGCAGCCTAACATGGCGACGCGCCGCACGTGGGTGCAATGGCGCGAAGAATCCCGCGATCCCCATTTAGCATAGACGTGTGACTCCGGAGAAGGTTTGTGGATTGGCGCGCGCTCTCTCGAAATTGGGCTATTGCTCAAGGTCGCAGGCCGCACTCATGGTTAGACAGAAAAGAGTAAGTGTAAACCGGAAGATTGTGGGGGATCCGGAGTTTGCGGTGCGGATGGCGCGGGACCGGATCGAGGTCGACGGCGCCGCGATCAAGATACAGACGGCGATTTATCTGGTTATGAATAAACCGGCAGGGGTAGTTACGACGGCTTCCGACGAAAAGGGGCGGAAGACTATTTACGATTTGCTCGCACCGGGCTCGCCGTGGGTAGGTCCCGTGGGCCGGCTCGACAAGGCGAGCGAGGGCTTGCTCTTGCTGACGAACGATTCGGAGTGGGCGGAACGGATCACGAATCCGGCTAGCCATTTGGATAAGGTCTACCACGTTCAAGTCGATTGCGTGAGTGATGCTGATTTGATGGCAAGGATGAAACTAGGATGCAAGGTGGGCGGCGAGTACTTGCGCGCGAAGGAAGTACGTCTGGTGCGGCAGGGCGGCAAGAACAGCTGGCTGGAAATTACACTCGACGAGGGTAAGAATCGGCAAATCCGCCGTTTGCTTCAAGCGCTGGGAGTTGAAGTGTTGCGGCTGGTGCGAATCGCGATTGGTCCGTTGCAGCTTGGCGACCTTGGAAAAGGGTCGGTGCGCGCTCTGGTCGCTAAAGAAAAGCATCTGATCGACGCGGCGCTGAAGAGCACGGCCGCCAAGTCACCTGCTTCCCTCGTTTCCCGGGTCACCAGGCGAAACCCCGTGCGCCCGTGAGCCCTTCTTAACCCCCCAAAAAAAACAACGGGCGCATGCCGATAGATGTGGGGTGAGGATGGCAACGGCATGCGCCCTATTAAGTTGAACTCAGAGTATGCTGATGGGAGTTAAGTGTCAAGGTAAATCTTTTTGATACAACATGTTAGAGGCTCTGCTCGGATCACTGTCCAGGTTTGGGCGCAAGTGCATAGATCACCTATCGCTGTGACTGCGTTTCGTCCCGGATTTCTCCTCTATGGCGGTCTATTTTCGGCGGGCGGCAAGACCATGCTGGGCCATGTATACCTGAGCTTGGGACAAGACCTTGCGCTCGCCGCTATAGGCCATTTGCCCGGTCGCTTCCGCGAGCGGGACCCACAAGGCACGCTGCACCTCAATCCGCATTTCGGGGGCGATGTTGCCAATTTCCCCGGACAAATACTTCATGAGATAAAAGCTCACGATTTTGAAAACGCGCTGGCCATCACCCCAACTGCGGACATAAACATATTTGATATCGTCGAGCTTGGTGATTGCTTCGGCGACAAGTCCCGTCTCCTCGAATACTTCACGAATGGCTGCGGCGTCGGCTTTTTCGCCGGCATCGACCAATCCCTTCGGAAGGCACAACACGCCGCGGCTTTTTTTGCGCGAAGCCTTGGCGGCTTGAGATTTGTTACTCGAGGAGTCGCTGTCGCGCGAATCTTCTTTTTGCGGTTCGATCAGAGCTACCTGCCAGACGCCATCCAGTTCTCGCAGAACCACGCCGCCTGCCGAGATCTCCCGCACCATTGTGCTCACGTCCTCATGCTCCGAGCTTTGAGGCCTCCTCCTGGATGCGCAGCCATGCGCGCTCCACGTGATGGGCCTGCGTGTTGGTCTGGCCG